>TARA_R110000868_G_scaffold229089_1_pt1 | contig 36560 bp, 34 predicted proteins | sample TARA_R110000868 | Tara Oceans TARA_R110000868 (sample SAMEA4397489) | marine metagenome | biome: Polar Biome; feature: [SRF] surface water layer (ENVO:00010504); material: water (ENVO:00002006), including particulate matter (ENVO:01000060) such as... | depth 5 m | reverse complement strand
TGAATGTCGTGAGTTCGAATCTCATCGCCCGCTCCATTCTCTTCCGAATTTGAGCTGAGATGGTGCCACTGACCGGTGTCGCCGGCGGCGAAGCCGTGTGTCCGGCACACCGATCACTGCGCTTGAGCCGGATCGGCGCCAAAAACCGCAATTCATGAATTCAGCGTTTTGCCGGGAGTCTGGCCGGCGCGCCCATGTCCAGCGATGAGGACGAGCGGTCGCGCGAACGGTTCAGATGGAACCAGGGGTGGGACATGGATCGCGTATCGCGATCAGCCGCATCCGGTTTGCGTGTCGATGGTGTTTGTGTCGGCTTCAGCCACATGGCCATAACTCCCCAGCATTGAATGATCCAATGCTGGGGGTGTCATGTGGCGCAGGTGGGACGCCATACGGGCCGGAAGGTGACGTTTCCGTTCATCTACCCGACAGGTATGAGTCCGCAGCTAGACGGAGAGTGAGCGCAGCAGGTCGATGACCCGGCGTCTAACCGTCTGATCGCGAATGCCTGAAAAAGCGGATGCCAAGGCCAGGCCATCAGGGCTGGCGATGAAATCATAGAGCGTTTCGGAATCAGGGCCCTTGAGTTCTGAGGCGCCGTCAGTGTCCAGACCTTCAAAGAAGTAGGAGACGGGCACTTCCATTACTCGCGCGACGTGAAACAGCCGGCTGGCGCCGATGCGGTTTGTGCCCCGTTCGTACTTTTGCACCTGTTGGAATGTCACACCGAGCTTTTCGCCAAGCTCGGACTGACTCATTTCCAACAAGCTCCGCCGCAGGCGGAGCCGGGCACCGACGTGCTGGTCAATACTCGTGGGGCCTCTAGCACTCATGGGAACCTCATGACTTTGGTTTTATGACTTCGATATCGCAGAATTCACCGGGATGGCAGAATTCCTCACGAAACCAAGGGTTATTTGTAGGGTCGAAAATCCCGGTAATCCAGTCGCCAACACATTTGGTGCGGCCGACGCGCTGGCTGCCAGGCATGTATTTCAGCCAGAATCGAACGTCTTGCCGGATGTCATAATCCAGCACGACAAGCTCGTCCGGGTATAGCGCAGCAAGATAAGTCGGCGCCATCGCGATCCCGCCGCCGTGCCGCAAGGTCTCGAGCAAGACCGAACTGACATCAGTGCGAAATGCATAATTTATGTAAGCATCGACAACTTCGACACGATTTTCCCATAGCGACAGGCCGCGGTTGTATTTCTCCAACTTGAGAAAACGCAGATTGAGCGCGTCGTGGGTCGATTTCGGGACGCCATAGGTATTGATGAATTCGCGCGACGCGAAGGGCATGTAGTGCATGGTGCCCAGCGCGGTCGTCTGCGCGTCCATATCCTTGTCCGGGACAAAGGTGATCGAGACGTCCGGTCCTGGCCCGGCACCCGCATCGGCGCGCATCATGTGCAGATTAATGCCCGGATTGACGCGCATGAAGCGCGGCAGATGGCGCGCCAGCCAATAAGTCGAGAGACCGTCAGACGCGTGAACCGTGACATCGCCGGTATTGGCGGTGTCGGAGCCGGAAATGCGTGATTCCAGCTGCTGCGCCGAGCGCTGCATGGTGCGCACATAGTTCAGCGCCGCCTCACCGGCCTGCGTCAGCACGATGCCATCGGCGCGGCGGTCGATCAATTGGGCGCCGAGGCGGCTCTCGAGCTGGCGCATGCGTTTGCTGACCGTGGGTTGCTGGCAACCCAAAGCCGCAGCAGCGCTGCTCATGGAGCCTGTCGTCGCAACAGCATGGAAGATCTGGAGGTCGTCCCAGTCGAATGCATTGCGTCTCAGGCTGATGGTTGTTTCCTGACTATCCACTATTCCAACTTCGAAGAGGCCGCGACGTCCGCGGCGGTGTTAAGCAATTGGGACACGCCTTAGATGGGAAGCCCAATGTCGCATATTACAAAACAGTCTAGCGGATACCGAACCGGCGTTCAATTTCCCGCTGAACAGCTGACTGCTGCTGTCGAAGCAACTGTCGGGCCACACGGTTTTGAGGACGTTTCGGAACAACAGATCGATGAGTATCACCAGCTCGCCGATGAGCTGATCGAGGGCGAGATTGCAGGCCCCGATGCCCTTTGGCGCGTCCAGTCCTGGACAGGGTGCGCCTTGCAGCTGCGACGGTCAAATGGCGTCGCGAACGCCTTGCTGGCCTCGATCCCTCTGACCGCCAGCGGCCGCGACGCCCTGCTCGACGGCAGATTCGGCTTCTCGAATGCAGAGCGCGAATGGGTCTGCGGACCCACCGATCGCGCCGAGGCGCTGCTCTCCTGGGGGATGGCGGGACGCACGCCTCTGGACCAGATCGCGGCGCTGCGCGGATTGCTGGCCGGTTGGTACGCCTTCTATCCCGATATTCGCGTTTATGCCCGTGCCCGATCGGCACAGGGCCAGAAATTGATGACCCGCCTTGGCTTCGAACCGATTCGCCAGCCGGAGGGCGCGCCCCTCCTGTTCGGCAGTACCGGGTTTCCGCACCGCATGGCGCAGAAACTGGCCGTCCGCGATGGAATCCGCGTTGAGGAGGGATTCGCATGAATGTCGAGAGCCGGGATCGCTTGCGCGTCACTGTCGCGCGCAGCTTCGATCACGTCGTAATGGCGATGACCCTGCGCGGGGTGACGTATCTGGGCGAGCAACGTGCGCCCTATAGCGAGGAATATGACGGCAATGACCTCGTCGCTGCCTCACATCTGATTGCCTGGCGTGGCAGCGAGCCGGTCGGCGTGTTGCGACTGCGCTGGTTTGCCGATTTCGCCAAGGTCGAGCGCGCTGCCGTCCTGCCGACATTCCGCCGCCATGGGGTGATGCGCGCTCTTATGCAGGAAGCGCTGAGCTATTGCGCCCGCCGCGGCTATCGCCGCGTGCTTGGACACGCCCAGCTCAACCGGGTTGCGTATTGGCGTTCTCACGGTTTCCGGGTTCGTCCCGGGCGGCCGAGCTTCATGTTCTCTGACTATGAATATGTCGAAATCGAGCACCCGCTCGAGCGTCCGGCCAATGCGATCACGATCGATTCCGATCCGATGGCGATCATTCGTCCCGATGGCGACTGGGACCGGCCCGGCCCGTTCGACCGGTCGCTGCGGCGGGTGCCGCGCAAACAACGCCGCCCGGAGGAGCTCGCATGACCAATTTCCTGCCAACCCTTGTCCTGCTCGATTGCCAGCGTGAATCGCTCGATCCGGGGGAAGGCGAGGATGACGGCAGCAATCGCGGCGTCGCTGACCGTATTCGCTATTTGCTGACATCAGCACGCCTGTCAGGCTGGCCGATCCTGCACTGTCAGTTTCAGAGCAATCGCCCGGCCATTAATTGCGGTGTCACCGTGCCGGGCGCCCCTATCGACGGGCTGCGGCCACAGGCTCGCGAGTCGGTCTTCATCCGCAAGGGGTTGTCGGCCTATTCGGATCCGGATTTCGGCCGCATGGTCAAGCATTACGCAGGCCCGCCCTGCTTCCTGGTCGGCTTCTCGGCGCCGTTTTCCCTGATGGCGACCATGTTTGACGCCGTCGCTCGCAGCCAGAGCCTGACCGTGATCCCCGAAGCCGTCGGCGGCCGTGCCGTCGGACCGCGTTCAGCCTCCAGCGTTCGCGATATTTCCTTCGACCTGATCGACCGCCTGGCTGGAACCATGTCTCTCGACGAAGTCGTGGATACCTGGCTGCGGTCGCCGGACACCCCCACCCTGAAAACGATTGGAATGGGCAGATGACACAGAGAAACTTGTCGCACTATTTCCCGGAAATCCGGCGCGCAGACAATGATCGCGACAGGCTGCAGGTCGCGGATTTGGTGCTGGGGCTCGTCGAGGACGAGCTCAAGGCACTCGAGACAAATGATGACGACCTGACCTATCTGATCGAGATCCTGCGCTTTGGCGTTCAGCGCGCCCTGTTCGATGTCGCTGATGAGCCGGGCAGAGCTGCACGGCAAGAGCCACTAGCCCTGCCCGCCCCGTTCAGGAGACTGTGAAGCGGGGGGATTGAATGTGCTTTTTTGCACCCCATATGAGGAATGGCGACGGACTTTGATGTCCGCGCCGTTGAATGCCCTGGAGACGCTTCCCCGAGCGGATCCAGCTAAAGCGCAGGCCTCTAACGTGCGTCCCCCCAGCCTGCCGATTGAGGTCTGTCAGGCACCGCCGGGTCCCCTGTCCCTTCCCGGCGGTGCCGCATTTTTCCAGCCATCCCGATTGGAATAACGCGATTGCGTTTTCAGCGGCGTAGCCGGGTTGCACCCGTGGCAAACAGGTCTAGGTTCACACAATGATCAACCCGAGCTGAGGAGCGCCGAATCATGGGGGCGGTCGTCGGAATCGCGCATGCCTACTCGCGTGCCGAATTCATGGAAGCGGCTCGACGCCGCTGGCAGGAACATTGTGGAAGTGAGTGCGGCGAGACCGGCAACTCCTTCTTCTCACAAATATATGACGACGCGCTGTCGGAAGATCTCGAGCGCGTCTCCGCCGATGATTTGGCCGCGATGAGCGTCGAATTCTGGTCGTTTGGCGACCGGCGTTCCGGCGATGACATCCTGGTGCGCATGCGCACGGCCGAACGCGCGGATGGGGTCGAACTGCCCCGCGATGTGCTGGAAATCATCGGCAATGACCGGCCCTTTATCGTCGATTCCGTGATGGGCGAAATTGGTGCCCAGGGCCATGACGTCGTCGCGATGTTCCACCCGATCATCCAGGTCAGGCGCAATTCCGCAGGCGATCGCGTCGCCGAGGGTGGCCGCTGCCTCGCTGAATCGATGATCCAGGTGCATTTGCCCGAACTCGACGAACTGTCCCGCCGCACCCTGATCGAGGGTGTCACCGCGACACTTGCAGATGTGCGTGTTGCCGTTGAGGACTGGTCGGACATGCGGGCCCAGATGGATGATTCCATCGCCCATCTCGAACAGGCCAAAACCCTGGCATCGCCAGAGGAAATCGCCGAATCGCTGGAATTCCTGCGCTGGCTGCGCGACGATCATTTCGCCTTCCTGGGCTGCCGCCTGTATGATTTCGAAGTCAATGAAGACGGCTCGATGGCGGATCGCCATCCCCATGTCCGCCTTGATTCCGGACGCGGCGTTTTGCGCGATCCCGAGCGGCATGTGCTGCGCAAGGGCTCCGAGCCTGCCGTGCTGACGCCGGCGATCGAGACTTTCCTGCGCGAACCGACGCCGATCATTGTTGCCAAGGGCAATATGAAATCGCGCGTCCATCGCCGGGTCTATATGGATTATATCGGGGTCAAACGGTATCGCGAGGACGGTGCCGTGATCGGTGAGGCCCGCTTTGTCGGCCTGTTTACCGCCGAAGCCTACGACCAGAGCGCTTCACTCGTGCCGTTGATCCGCCGTAAGGTGCGTCGTGTGCTCGAGCGCGCCGGCAAGGCGCCCGGCACCCATAACGCCAAGAAGCTGCGCAATACGGTCGAGAATTTCCCGCGCGACGAGCTGTTCCAGACTGACGAGAATGATCTGCTGGAAATCTGCCTCGGCATCCTGCATCTGCACGACCGCCCGCGCACCAAACTCTTCATCCGCCGCGACCAGTTCGACCGCTTTGTGTCGGCCCTGCTCTTCGTGCCGCGTGATCGCTATAATTCTCAGGTCCGCGAACAGGCTGGTGAGTTGATCCGTGACGCGTTCGGCGGCCGGCTTTCGGCCTTCTATCCGCAATTCGGCGACAGTTCGCTGGCGCGCGTTCACTTCATCATTGGTCTCAATCCGTTCGATCACCCCGAGCCGGACATTGGCGAGCTCGAGCGGCGCGTGACACGGCTGTCGCGCACTTGGGAAGATGATCTGGAATCCCATGTCCGGCGCACAGCGTCGGAGGCGATTCGCCTGCGCATGCCGGCCTATCAGGACGCCTTCAAGGCTGGCTATCGCGAGCTGTATGATTCTGGTGACGCGCTGGCTGACGTGCTGAAGCTTGAATCACTGGATTCCAGCGACAAGGTCGCGGTGCGTGTCTATCGCGAGGCCGGCGACAAACAGACCGAATTGCGCCTCAAGATCTATCGTGTCGGCAAGCCGGTTTCCCTGTCGCGCGTTATGCCTGTGCTGGAAAATCTCGGTGTCTATGTCGTGCAGGAAACCGGATTTCCGGTCGATCGCCGCGGTCGCAATGGCGAGCTGGTTGATCGTGCCTATGTTCATGATTTCGAGATCCGCTCCGATGCGCTCAAGCACCAGTCGCTTGAAGAGCTCGGGCCGAAGCTTGAAGACGCCCTGCTCGCCATGGCCGATGGCCGTGCCGAGGATGATGGCTTCAATCGCCTGATCGTCGAGATCGGCGTGACCTGGCGCGAGGCGGCTTTCCTGCGCACCTGCGCCCGCTATCGCCAGCAGACCGGCCTCGATCCGTCGCAAGCTATCCAGGAAGAGGCGCTCGCTGCCTATCCGGATATTGCGCGCGGCCTGCTCGAACTGGCCCGGATCAAGTTTGATCCGGCTTTTGACGGCGCTCACAAGGCGCGCGTCGAGGCATCACTGGAAATCGGTGAGCAAATCACCACCCAGCTCGATGCTGTGCGCAGTCTCGATCATGACCGGGCCCTGCGGCGCATGTTTGCCCTGATCCAGGCGACGCTCAGAACCAATTTCTACCAGCGCGATGCTGATGGCCGGATCAAGCCGAGAATCTCGATCAAGATCGATAGTGCCTCGCTGGCCGACCTGCCCCTGCCCAAGCCCTATCGGGAAATCTTCGTCTGGTCGCCTGATGTCGAAGGCGTTCATTTGCGCTTCGGCCCCGTTGCCCGTGGCGGACTGCGTTGGTCGGATCGCCGCGATGATTTCCGCACCGAAGTGCTCGGACTGGTCAAGGCGCAGCAGGTCAAGAACGCCGTCATCGTTCCGGTTGGTTCAAAGGGTGGTTTCTATCCCAAGACCTTGCCGCGCAATGGTTCGCGCGACGAGATTTTCGAAGCCGGGCGCGAGGCCTACAAGACCTTCATTCGCGGCCTTCTCGATATCACCGACAATATCGTCGACGATGTTGTGGTTCATCCTGGAAAGACGGTTTGCTGGGATGATGATGATCCCTATCTGGTTGTGGCAGCCGACAAGGGCACGGCCACTTTCTCTGACACCGCCAATGGTATGGCGACCGACGAGTTTGATTTCTGGCTCGGCGATGCCTTCGCCTCCGGCGGTTCGGCCGGTTATGACCACAAGAAAATGGGCATCACCGCCCGTGGCGGCTGGGAATCGGTCAAACGGCATTTCCGTGAACTGAACAAGGATATCCAGAGCGAGCCCTTCACCGTGATCGGCGTCGGCGACATGTCCGGCGACGTGTTCGGCAATGGCATGCTGCTCTCGAAGAAAATCCGTCTGCTCGCAGCTTTCGACCACCGCGATATCTTCATCGACCCGAATCCGGGCGATTGCGACCAGTTGTGGAATGAGCGCAAACGCCTGTTCGAACTGCCGCGCAGCTCCTGGCAGGACTATGACACGTCGCTGATCTCCGCAGGCGGTGGAGTTTTCTCACGCGGCGAAAAATCCCTGCCCCTGTCCGATGAGATACGGGCTCTGACCGGGTTGAAAACGCCCAGCGCCAGCCCTGTCGAATTGATGCATGCGCTGCTGAAGGCCGATGTCGAGCTGTTATGGTTTGGCGGGATCGGCACTTACGTCAAAGCCAGCCATCAGCAACACGGCGATGTCGGCGACAAGACCAATGACGGCTTGCGCATCAACGCCACGGAACTGAAGGCGAAAGTCATCGGTGAAGGCGCCAATCTGGGTATCACCCAGGCCGCCCGGATCGAGTACAGCCGCCTGGGCGGGCGAGCGAATGCCGACTTCGTCGACAATTCGGCCGGCGTCGACAGTTCCGACCATGAGGTCAATATCAAGATCCTGGTGCGGCCGATGGTGCGCAGCGGTGCGATGACCCTGGCCGGGCGCGATGTCCTGCTGGAATCGATGACGGATGATGTCGCCAAGCACGTCCTGCAGCACAATTACGATCAGACCCTCGCCCTGTCCCTGGCCGAGCATTCCAGCATTGCCGATCTCGACGCGCATGAGCGCTTCATGGCCCGGCTCGAAAGCGCTGGCCAGCTGAACCGCGAAGTCGAGGGCCTGCCCAATCTTGAAGCCATGCGCAGCCTGAAAGATCGTGGCCTCGGTCTGACCCGGCCTGAACTGGCGGTGCTGATTTCCTACGCCAAGATCACGCTGTTTGATCAGCTTGTGGCATCGGATGTTCCCGACGATCCGCATTTCCATTCCATGCTGGTCAATTACTTCCCCGACGGGCTTCACACCTATACCGAGGCGATGGACGGTCACCGGCTGCGGCGCGAGATCGTCTCCACCGTGCTGGCCAATGAGATGATCAATCTCGGCGGACCGACCTTCATTCACCGTGCCATCGATTCGACGGCGGCTGCCGTGCCCGCCATCGCGCACGCATTCGAGGCTGGCCGGCGGATTTTCGGTTATTCCGACCTGACCAGGGAGATCAACCAGCTCGACAACAAGGCACCGGCAGCGGTGCAGATCGAACTGCACGAAGAGATCATCCGCCTGCTGCGGCGGCAGACTTATTGGCTGGTCCGGCGCAATCGCGGCCGTGCCCCGTCGAGTCTGGAAACGATCGGCTCGGTCATCGAGAGCTATCAGGCTGGCGTGCAGGAATTGCGCTCGAAAGCCCACGAGATCATCTCTGATCATGAGCGCAAGGGTGTGCGCTCGCGCAAACAGAAATTCATCGCTGCCGGGGCGCCTGCCGCCCTCGCACAGGCGGTGGCTGAATTGCGTCCGCTGACCTCCTCCACCGATGTCATCGACATGGCCGTGCGCAGCGCCTGGCCATTGGCATCGACCGCCTATGTCTACCACGCGATCGGATCGCGCTTCCGCTTCGACCGCCTGCGCGGGCTCGGCGGGGAAGTCTCGTCCGAGCTGCACTGGGATCGCCTGGCGGTTCGCCGCCTGATGGAAGATCTCTATGCCAGCCAGCAAGCCCTGGCGGCCTCGGCCATGCGTTTCGCGGCCCAGGCTGGCGGATCGCTGGCCAGTGGCGTCGAGGCGCCAACGCGCGATTGGGCGGATGCGCTCGTGGCGGCCTGGAATACGGTCAATAATGAAGAGGCCGACCGCGTCGACCTGGTGCAGCGTCAGCTCGACGAATCGGGTGCCTGGACGCTGTCCAAACTATCGATCGCCTCCACCCAGCTTGGCGAAATGGCCTCGGTGGCTCAGCCCTAGAGGTGTTTCAACCTTCGCAGCAAACCGGTTTCCGGTCTTGCTGCGAAGGGCCTAGAGCGCCAGCTCGCGGTCGAGCGTTTCCACCCAGATACTGCGCGCCCGCGCGGCCGCGTCGGCATCATAATTGATCCGCGGGTCGGGCGGCGGATTGGGCTCGTCAAACGCATGTGTCTGGCCGGGCCAGACTTCGAACTCGACCGCATGCCCTACCGCCTCGGCGTGCTCGAACAGGCGTTCGCAATCACCGGGCGGTGCAATCAGATCATTGGCGGCCAGAATTGCGTGCAGCGGAATTTCGCGCGCATATTCGCGCCCGTCGCTGCGCATCGGAAAACCGCAATAGGGGTAAAGTGTCATCGCGGTCCGGACTCCGGCCAGATCCGGCGCTTCACCATTTTCGATCTCGAGGGCCTCCGGCACCGCATGGCGGCCGGCATCGTCGAGCGCTTCGAGTATGGTCCAGCCGCCATGGCTCCAGCCGATCAGGGCCAGCCGCGAGGCATCGATACGATCATCCTCCCGCGCCAGGACCAGGCCCGCGAATACATCGGCGGCACGCTCGCGGCCCCAGAGCCGCAGGCCGGTGCACACCTGGCTCATGGCGGCGAAGCGGTCGATGCCGCGTGCCGCATTGGAGCCGATGATCAGCACGCCATAACCGGCATCGAGTGCCGCGCTGGCATAATCGTCCTGCACCTGGCGCAAGCCGCCGCAACCATGAAACATCAGGATTGCCGGAACCGGCCCGGTCGCATTGTCAGGGATGCGGATATCGGTGAAGGGCCGAATCAGCTCGACCTGTTGCTCCAGCGAGCGGCGCGGCACACCAATGCCGGTCGTGTTCGAGCTGGCCGACGCGGCCAGACCGGTGGCGCCGATTGCGCTGGCGGCCAGAACCGCCCGGATCAGAAGTTTGAACATCATGGCCCCAAATGTCGTGTTGAGGCCGGTCTCGTCAATGTTTAGTTGATTCACATTGCCAGGCTTGGCCCCGCCCTAGTGACGGAAGTGCCGCATACCGGTGAAGACCATCGCCAGACCCGCTTCGTCGGCCGCGGCGATCACTTCATCATCGCGGATCGAACCGCCCGGCTGGATGATCGCGGTTGCGCCGGCTTCGATCGCCGCCTTTAGACCATCGGCGAAGGGGAAGAAGGCGTCCGAGGCACAGACCGAGCCCTGGGTGTGGGGCGTGTCCCAGTTATTCTCTCCGGCGGTCGCTTCAGCCTTGCGCTGGGCCAGGCGAGCGGCTTCCAGCCGGCTGGTCTGCCCCATGCCGACGCCGGCGGTGGCGCCGTCGCGGACATAGACAATGGCGTTGGATTTGACGTGTTTGACGACTTTCCAGGCGAACAGGAGGTCGGCGAGTTCCTGCTCGGTCGGCGCGCGCTGGGTGACGGTTTTCAGATCCGAAGGAAGAATACGGCCGGTATCGCGTTCCTGCACCAGCAGGCCACCAGCGACGGTTTTGGCGAGCCAGCCGGTCTGGTCAGGGTCAGGCAAGGCGCCGGTCAGCAGCACCCGCAGATTCGCTTTCGCCGACAAAATCGCGAGAGCATCCTCGTCAGCGTCCGGCGCGATCACGACTTCGGTGAAAATGCGCACCAGCTCATTGGCCGTAATGGCGTCGAGCGTGCGGTTCATCGCAACAATACCACCAAAGGCCGAGACCGGATCGGCCGCGAGGGCGTTCTCATAGGCCGTTGCCAGTTCGGCGTGGAGCGCAACGCCGCACGGATTGGCGTGTTTGACGATCACGACAGCGGCGTATTCAGCGGGATCGAACTCGGCGGCCAGCTCAAAGGCGGCATCGGCATCGGCGAGATTGTTGAAGCTCAGCGCCTTGCCTTGCACCTGCCGTGCGGTGGCGATGCCCGGGCGAATTTCCGAAGTGCGGTATAGCGCTGCCGCCTGGTGCGGGTTTTCGCCATAACGCAGCGCCTGCAACAGGCTGCCGCCAAAGGCGCGGTAAGCCGGGGTTGGAATATCAAGGGTGTCAGCGAACCAGTTCGAGATCGCCGCATCATAGGCGGCCGTGCGGGCATAGGATTTCGCGGCCAGGCGTTTGCGCAGGTCCAGCGGCGTGGCGCCGGCATTCTCGTCCATCGCATCGAGCACGGCGTCGAGGTCTTCACCATCGACGCAGACCGAGACCCAGGCATGGTTCTTGGCGGCGGCGCGGATCATGGCCGGGCCGCCAATATCGATATTCTCGACGCAAGACGCGTATTCGGCACCCTTGGCGACGGTATCCTCGAACGGGTAGAGATTGACGTAGAGCAGGTCGATCGCCGGAATGCCGTGCGTCGCCATGTCCTCGACGTCCTGCGTATTGTCGCGCCGGCCCAGCAGGCCGCCATGCACGCGTGGGTGCAGGGTTTTGAGGCGGCCATCCATCATTTCCGGAAAGTCGGTCACTGCGGCGACGTCGAGCGCGGCGATGCCGGCTTCCTGCAGGGCTCGCAATGTGCCGCCCGTCGACAGGATTTCGACCTTGGCTGCGGCCAGGCGTTCGGCACGCTCGATCAATCCGGTCTTGTCGGAGACGGATATCAGGGCGCGGCGAAGCGGAACGAGGTCCAGATCGGGCATGGGCGGGGCTCCATTCATTCAGGTTCGGCTGGGTTGGGCGCGGAGGTAGCATGACGACCGGGCATGTCAATCGAATCGGCCCCGGCCGGAGCAATGCCGCACACATCCTTGAGCGCTTGGACAACGGCTGCGGGGTCTTGATCGGTCGTGGCGGTCAGCAGGGCTGCGAGCCCCGTCCGGACCTTGCCGAGATCCGTATCCGGTCCACTGACCAGCCAGACGCCGGGAATTGAAGTGTCTTCGGTGTGCTCGAAGGAATAGACCAGCTCTTCATGGCGCTTTTCACCCGGACGCAGGCCAACGACAGAGAGCATTCCGGGCGCATCGGGATCACGGCCGCGCAGGCGCAGTAATTGCCGGGCCAGTCGCAGGATGGAGACCGGCTTGCCCATATCAAACACATAGAGAGCGCCATTCAGCGCCGGGTCGGCGGCGGTCTGGGCCGCAGCCGAGAGCACCAGGCCCGAGGCTTCGGCGACGGTCATGAAATAGCGCGTCGCTTCCGGATCGGTCACCGTCACCGGCTGGTTGGCCTCGATCTGGCGTTCAAACAGGGGCACCACGGATCCGGTCGAGCCCAGAACATTGCCAAAGCGCACGACACAGACGCGGGTCTCGCTATCCTTGGTCGCGGCGGATTGGGCATAGAGTTCGGCGGCGCGTTTCGTCGCGCCCATCACATTGCTTGGCTCGACGGCCTTGTCGGTCGAGATCAGGGCGACGACCTTGGTGCCGTGCCGCATGGCGGTCTCGATCGTCTGGATCGTGCCCAGTACATTGGTGCGCACCGCTTCGCTCGGATTGCGCTCGCTCATCGGTACATGTTTCAGCGCCGCGGCGTGCAGCACCACGTCCGGCTTTTCTTCCTCGAAAACCTGATCCAGCCGCGCCTGGTCGCGGACATCGCCGAGCACTGCACGCCAGGGGACGTTGGGCCGTCGGGCGGCGAATTCGAGATCGATTTCGTAGAGATTGGCCTCCGAGGCATCGAACAGGATGAGCTTCTCCGGTCCGAGCGTCGCGGCCAGGCGTGCCAGTTCCGAGCCGATCGTTCCGCCAGCTCCGGTGACCAGCACGCGCTTGCCTTCGATCAAGGGCCGCGCGGGCTCGAGATCGGGCGCACGCGGTGGCCGGTTGAGCAAGTCGGCCGCTTCGACCGGGGAGAAAGCACCCGGGCCTTCGCTTGGGCGGGCCCGTGACAGTTTCGCGCCGGAACGGGCGGCGATCCGGACCAGGGAATTGACCAGTTCAACATCATTGCGCGTCCCGGCCAGAACCAGGCGCGGCGGCAGTTTCTCGGTCTCCGACAGCCGCTTCAGCGCCGCTGGCAGGACATCAAGCCCGCCCAGCACAGGCACGCCATGAATGGCCCGGCCAGCAAGGGCGAGATTGGGTTCGATCAGACCTTTGGCGCGGAAGGGTGCCGAACCATTGCGCCGCGCCAGATCGCGCAGGGCGGAGTCGAGATCCTCTTCCGTTCCGACCAGAATTGCTGCCGGCTTGGTGCGATCCTCGAACTGAAGCGCCGATTGCAAGCCGCGCGTACGCCAGGAGGCGACGATCAGGCGCGAGCCCAGCATCAGGGCGATCAGGATCGGGATCTCGATCAGCTGGCTGGTGCGCGGGAAGCCATCAAGGCGGTTGAGCAGGAAGAGCACCGGCAGAAAGACCAGATTGGCGATGATGATCGCCATGATGATCCGCGTCGCGTCATTGAGCGCGGTATAGCGCCACAGGCCGCGGTGCAGGCCGTTGAGCGGGAAGACGACGGCACAGGCGAGCGCGAACACGGTCACCGATTGCAGCATGATCGCGTCGGGCGGCGGCGTGCCTTCGACAAGATAGCGCAGATGGATCGCCGCCCACATCGCGGCCGCGCCGGCGCCGAGATCGAACAGGGCGACCCAGATCATGGTCAGCTTGCTGCTGGCCGATACGCCGGGCTGTGCCTGTGGTCGCGGTGTGCTCATGCGTTGTCCCCCGCAGCGCCGCCAATGCGACCCAGGCGCTGAAACGCCCAGCGTACACGATTTGGCGGCCGGTCGCCCGCACCGAACGGTTCGGCCTCACCCTGCACGACAATCTGGGTGGCGCGCTGGGGTGGCGCACCGGCGGCCAGGTAGACCGAGCGCTCCAGCCGGATCGGCCCGCCATCGCTGCGGAAACGCCAGCCGGCACCGGATTCCTGGACCAGGAGCACGCTCATCGAGTCGCGCGCCAGCGAGGCGCGGACGCTGGGATGGAGGTGAAAGCGGATGGCGAAGCGCCAGCGCACATCGACATCGTCGGGCGGGCCGTCTTCAATCGGGCGGAACAGGGCGTCTTCGCCGCGCAGATCGCCGCCATCGGCCGCCAGGAAGACCCGGCGCCGGTGCGACAATCCGTATTGTTCGCGATAGCCCTCATGGCCGCCTTCGAGCCAGACGCCCATATCCTCTTCATTGCGGCGCGCGGTGACGGGGCCGGGCGAGGTCGCCAGCCGGGGGCCGAGCAGGTCGCGGCGCCATCCGGGCGGCAAGAGCCTGGCCGAGGAGGTTTCTTCCAGCGTCAGGGTTGAATGCGCTGCTGTTGCGCGCACGGCCTCGCGCCAATTGGCGGGCTGATCATCGCTCCAGCCGCAATTGACCACCAGGCGTCCGCTGGAGGTACACAATTCGAAGGAGAGGGCGCTGGCATGGGCTTCAACGCTCAAGACACCGCGTGGCGGCTCGCCAACATCGAGCAAAATCGTGGCGCCGCCCGCATGGGCGCGTTGATAACCGGAATGCGGAGCAAAGCCGAAACTGCGTGATTTGATGTCGGCGCGTTCCAGCACGGTTGTCAGGGCCGATCGGTCGCCTTCGCCGCCACCATGAAAATTGGCGAGACCGCCATCCACCATCTGGAAAAAGCGCGCCATTGAAGCGAGCCGGTCGAGTACCCGCGTCATGACTTGCGGCAGCTCGATATCGAGGTCTGCCGCGACATCGCGCACGGCGACGAGATCTATCAGTGCTTCGGCAACGGCCCGGGGCGCGCGGGAGATGTGACCGCCATCGGGCAGGACCTGACGGTCGATCTCGTGGCTATAGGCCGCCAGACCCGCCTTCAGCATCGCGGCCTGGCCCGGCAGGCAAAGGCCGGCCAGCGTCAGGGCCGCAGCGCAGCGCAGACGGATACTGCCATCGGGCGCGAGCGGCAGGGCGCGTTGCAGATAGCGCGCCTGACGCACCAGGCAACGCATGCGGGCGGTGTGACGTTTGAGGGTTTCAGCGTCGGCATCCTCCGGCACAGCGAACAACAGCTCGCTATTGCGCAACCAGTTCATCAGGCGCGAGGACAGCACGTCCTGGGACCAGGAAAAACTGTTCCAGCGGCCAAACGCCTTGACCCAGGCATCGGTCAGCCGCCGCGCTTCATCCGCGGCCTCATCGCCGGGCACGGCGGCGCAATGGCGCAGCCAGCCAAACCCATGAAGCCGGCGGGCATAGGCGCGCGACGGGGTGGAGCGGGTCCAGATGCTGGCCTCGCCGGCCGGGGCATCGAGCTGATCGCCGGCCAGCACGAAACGGCCTTCGACCAGGGCAGCGCCACGCTCGGGGTCGCCGGCATGGATGTCGGTGGGGAAGGCGCTCAGCCCGTCGGGGACAGGGCCAAGCGTGCGCATTGAGCGCAACAGGCCAATGGCATTGAAGGTCGAGGACGCCTCGCGTCGGAGCGCCAGGATGGCGGCGATGGCATAGTCGGACAGACGGACCGCGCCAGCCATAGCCTCTACCCGCGCAACGCGCTGATATTGGTCCGGTATTGATCGGGTCCGCCCTTGAATACCGCGGAGCCGGCCACGAGCGCACCGGCGCCGGCATCGATACAGGCGCGGGCATTGGACGGCGTGACGCCGCCATCAACCTCGATAATCGTCGACAGGCCCCGGCGTTCGACCTGTTCGCGCAGGGTTTCGATCTTGCGCAACTGGCTGTCGATGAAGCTCTGGCCGCCAAAGCCCGGATTGACGCTCATCACCAGGACGAGATCGAGCTCGTCGAGCACGTAATCAATCATATCCGGCGAGGAGGACGGGTTGAGCGCCGCGCCAGCCTTGACGCCGCGAGCCTTGATCGCCTGCACCGTGCGGTGGAAATGCGGACCGGCCTCGGGATGCGCCGTGATGATATTGGCACCGGCCTCGATGAAGGCATCGAGATAAGGGTCGACCGGGGTGATCATCAGATGGACGTCGAAGGGCTTGTCGCTATGCGGTCGCAGCGCCTTGATGACGGCGGGGCCGATGGTCAGATTGGGCACGAAATGCCCGTCCATGACATCGATATGAATCCAGTCGGCGCCGGCCGCGTCGATAGCGCGGACTTCCTCGCCCAGACGGGCGAAGTCCGCCGACAGGATGGATGGTGAAATGTAAACCGGAGCGCCCATGACAGATCGGATAACAGTGCTGTTGCAGGACTGCAAGACACGCCCGCCGATCCTGCTGAAACAGTGCTGAATCAGGCGCGCTTGGAGAAGCGGGCGATGAAGAAACCGTCCATGCCGCCATGGCTGCGCCACACCGCCGGTGTGACCCGCATGAATCCGCCCTTCGTGACCGATTCGGCCAGGTCGTCGAGTTCGGTCCGGGTGATGGCGAACGGGGCCAGGGCTTCATAATTCGAGATCGTATTGGCCAGCGCCTCGCCCTCCTGGGGCTGCAGCGAACAGGTGCAGATGATCAGGCGTCCGCCCGGCTTGATCATACGGATGGCCGATTTGATCAGCTCAAACTGCAGCGATTGCAGCTTGGCGACGTCCTCGGGCCGTTTGATCCAGGCACCTTCGGGATGGCGTCGAAGTGTACCGGTGGCGGTACAGGGCGCATCGAGCAAAACCGCGTCGACGCGGCGCTCTGGACGCCAGGTGCGACCGTCATCGACGACCAGTTCGGCTTCGAGGCCGGTGCGCTGCAGATTTTCGCTGACGCGCTTCATGCGTTGTTCGGAGACGTCGACGGCGATGACCTTGGCGCCCATGGCGGCGAGCTGCATCGTTTTGCCGCCCGGGGCAGCGCAAAGGTCGACAATCGTCTCGCCGGGTTTGACGCGCAGGAGCTGGGCCGGCAGCGAAGCGGCAGCGTCCTGGGCCCACCAGGCACCTTCGGCAAAGCCGGGCAGTGTCGTGAGATCGGTAATGCTCGCGCGGCGCAAGGTGCCGTTTGGCAGGATGGTAGCGCCGAGTTCGGCGGCCCAGTGTTCGCGTTCGGCCGGGTTCTTGACCGTCAGGTCAAGCGGCGGTGTTTCCAGCAGGGCATTGGCGATCTTGCTGAGCTGGCCCGGGCCATAGGCGGTGCGCCAGCTCTGGACCAGCCATTCGGGAAGGTTTTCCTGCGGGGCAGACGCGCCGGCCACGGCTGCGCCCTCGCGGTCAACCTTGCGCAGGACGGCATTGACCAGCCCTTTGAGGCGGCGCGATTTATCATCTTCATCGGCGAGCGATACGGCCGAGGAGACGGCCGCATGCGGCGGTACGCCCATCCACAGCAATTGTGCGGCGCCGGTCAGCAGGATGGCCTGGATCGGGGCGGCGTTTTCCTCGATTGGTTTGGCGAGAAACTTGTTGAGCACCAGCCGGGTCTGTCCCAGGCGGCGGAAAGTCGTCGAGACGATCGCGCGGGCAAAACCACGGTCACGATCGCTCATCGCCGCAAAGCCGGGATCGCGATCCAGGGCGGATTCAATCGTTTTGTGCTGTTTGAGCACAAGCGAATAGGCCCGGGCAGCCACCCGGCGGGGATCTAGTCCATCACTCATGCGCGCCAGCTAGCACGGCGGCCGGGCCGCGTCTAATAGTCCCGGCGGCGGGGCACCGCTTGCAGCTCGGCGCTTGGCGCGGCTTCGCGGGAGTTGTAACGGGTAGGGATGGATAATTCCCCGGAAAATACTGACGCTGCCACCGCCCCTGACAAGCCCCTGACAGCGGCGGCAAGGCGCGCCCTGGCTGAGGCCGAAGCCCGCCGGGCCGCGATTGATGCGAAGACCGAGGGGCCAGCCGAGACAGGCGGGCCGAAAGGTCTCGAGCCGACCCGGTTCGGGGATTGGGAACGCAAGGGCATGGCCAGCGATTTCTGAGGCCGGCCCGGGGCGCCCGCCCCACGCAATATCACCACACCTGTCAGCCGTTATGGAAATGGCGAGTTCGCCTGCCGGGTGCGTTGCCTTCCGGCCAGGCCGCGTCCGGTCTAATGTGCCGGAATGAAACGCTTGCTTGCCTTGATGCTGGCCTTCGCGGCGACCACACCGGCCGCCCTGACCCAGCCACAAACCGAGCCCCGCCTGGCCGGGGGGCCGGAGCGCATCTGTAGCGCTGATGAAATCCGCCAGGCGCTGGACGGCAGTTATGCCGGCCCGCCCTGCCGCTTTACCGAAATGCCGGCCGGGCGTGATGCCCTGGCGCAAAACCCTGCCCCGCGGCAGCTCGATGCGGTCATGCCGACGCAGTATCGCACTGCCCATGTGCCGCCGCAGCCCCTTGGTCAACCGGTGACGCGTCAGGCTTTTGTCTCGGGCCACTCCGAGAGTTCTTCCTATATGGCTTCGCAGCAGCATGCGGCCTGGCGCAGCGAGTCAGTTGTCCGGCCCGCACTCCAGGCACCCGTACAGCATCGTCCCGCACAGCAACGCCAGGCGCTGCATGGTTCAACCCAGGCGATAGCTGGCGAAACGGTGCGTCTCAGCGATGGCTTCTTCACGGGCGGGCTTGTTGGCGGCGTCGAACGGCCTTTCGCGCCCCTCTACAGCTATCGAGGCGTCATCCTGATCGCCGCAGGCGGGCAGGTCCGCACCGGCCATGCCGGCTTGGCCCACCGCGTTCTGCAAGTGCGTGCGCTCGACAACCGGCCTGTGCCGGTTCCCCAGCCAGCGGTTCGCCGGTCCTATCCTTGACGCTTTGATCTGCGCGCTAGACGCTCGCCGGCTGGCGTGAGGCTGCGGCCATTTCGGCGATGATGGCCCGCGCAGCTGCGGCCGGATCGGCAGCGGCATTGATCGGACGGCCGATCACAAGATGGGTTGATCCATCGGCCAATGCTGATCCCGGGGTGGCGACGCGCTTTTGATCATCGGCTGATGCGCCGGCCGGGCGAATTCCAGGGGTAACGATCAGGAAGTCGCCGCCAAATTGCTGGCGGATTTCGGCCGCTTCATGGGCACTCGCCACGATGCCATCGACACCGGCCTCAAGGCTTTGTTCAACCCGGCGCATGACGAGATCGCGGGCACTATAGGCATAGCCCATCTCGGTCAGCATGGTGTCGTCATAGCAAGTCATCACGGTGACACCGAGAATTTTGAGGCTGCTATCGCCGCGTCCGGCGACGGCCGCGCGCATCACGGCGGGCTCGGCATGGACGGTGAGCAGATCGGCGCCTGTATCGGCCAGGCTGCGCGTGGCTTTTTCGACCGTGGCCGGGATGTCGTGCAGCTTGTAATCGAGAAATACCTGCTTGCCGGCCTGTTTCAGGCGGGCGCTCAGTTCCATGCCGCCGATCGGGATGAGTTGCAGCCCGATCTTGTAGAAATTGACACTATCGCCGAGCGCTTCGATAAGCGCCCATGCGTCGGAGACAGTCGGCTTATCGAGCGCGACGATCAGGCGGGGATCAGCTTGTAACATAAGCCGCAGGTCTAGTCGGTATTGCTGCTGAAGATCAAGCGCAATCCGAGTGCGCCAAATGCCGTCGCGGCCAGACCGTTCAATACCCGCCGCAGAGTCAGCGAACGGGCCAGCCGGGCCTGCGCCGCACCGGCCGCCAGTGCGACCGCGACCAGGACCATCGTGCCCATTGCAAAGAACATCCCTCCGAGCATCAGCATCTGGATCCAGACCGGGCCCAGCTCGGCATTGGTAAATTGCGGCAGGAAGGCGAGGAAGAACAGGCCCACCTTGGGATTGAGCAGATTGGTCATCAGGCCGCGCAGGAAGGCCTGCGAAGCCGAGGCCGAGGCGCGGGCATGCGGCGCGGCGTCAAGCGTGCGTATTGTTTGCCAGGCCAGCCACAGCAGATAAATGGCCCCGCCATAGCGGATAACCGAGAGTGCATGTTCGGAGGCTGTCAGGAGGGCCGCCAGCCCGATCGCCGCCGCCACGGTCCAGATCGCGCCGCCGGTGATGATGCCGGCCACCGCGCCCAGCCCGGCGCGCAGACCGCGGGAGGCCGTGGTCGCCAGGGTAAAGGCCATGTCCGGTCCCGGCGTCAGTGCGAGCGCCAGACCGCCCGCGAGAAAAAGCGGCAACAGGGTCAGGTCGAGCATGGATCAGTCGCTGGCGGGCGAGCTTGCCGGGGCCTCTTCGCCGCGGCGAACGCTGCCGCTGCTGCGCTCCATGAGCCACATCGAGACCGGGGTTGGCAGGACCTGGTTGAGACCGGTCAGAAATTTATACCAAAGGCCCGGCACGCAGATCGGCTGGTTGCGCTGGACGGCGTTATAGCCGGCCTCGGCGACCTGCTCGGCGGTCAGCCACCAATAGCCCGGCATTTTCGAAACCAGGTCGCGGGTCTCGTTGACGTCGTGAAATTCGGAATAGGTAAAGCCCGGGCACAGCGCGGTGGCGTGGATGCCATAGGCCTTGCCCTCGAAATGCAGCGATTGGCTGAACTTGATCAGCGCGGACTTCACCGGTGCGTAGAGCGTGTGACCCTTCGCGCCCGGCAGCAGGCCGGCGACCGAAGCGACATTGATGATCCGTCCGAAACCGCGCGTGCGCATGCCGGGCAGAACCCGGTGCACCAGCTCGGCGCAACTGCCCAGCATTAGCTGCAGGAAATCAGCCTGCTGTTTCCAGCTGCTCTCGGTGAACGTGCCTGAAAGTCCGAAACCGGCATTATTGACCAGCCCGTCAATCTCGCGCCCGGCCGCCTCGACGGCATCGATGATCTTTTTCGGAGCGCTGGGCTTGGACAGGTCGGCCGCAATCACGAGACTGTCGACGCCGAATTGCGCCTTCACTTCTTCAGCGAGCGCTTCGAGCCTGTCCTGGCGCCGTGCGGTCAGGGCCAGATCCCAGCCATTTGCGGCAAATTCGCGCGCCAGCGCCTTGCCAATGCCCGAGGAGGCGCCGGTGATCAGAACTAGACGACGTCGCATGGCAGGCCTCTCCGGAAATGATGATTTGTCCATTATAGGTGGGAGCGGGCGCGGCGAAAGTCCAGATGGTTATGTCTGCTACCCGGTCGCCCCGGCGAGAATGTGAGACGGGAAGGTCTCGACCAGGCGGTGGCCGGAAAACCCCGAAAAGGCGGAAATTGGACGTGTGACCAGGGCGGCAGATTGCGTTGGAGGGGCTGACTGCCCACCGGCGAATGCGCGCCATTTGCCGCTGCAAGGCGAATTATTGGGCCGGACCACTTGCGCACAAAGGGCGGGAGCGCTACGCGGGCTGCACACAATGCAAAGGGAAGCCCGGCCATGAAAACTCCGTCGAAAGTGAAGAAGATCGTTCTCGCCTATTCCGGCGGACTCGACACCTCGGTGATCCTGAAATGGCTTCAGGATCAGTATGATGCCGAAGTCGTCACTTTCACGGCCGATCTTGGACAGGGCGAAGAGCTGGAACCGGCGCGGCGCAAGGCCAAGGCGGCCGGCGTCTCCGAGATTTTCATCGAGGATGTGCGCGAGGAATTTGTCCGCGATTTCGTCTTCCCGATGGTACGCGCCAATGCCGTCTATGAAGGCCTCTATCTGCTCGGCACATCGATCGCCCGGCCACTGATCTCCAAACGCCTGGTCGAGATCGCCCATGAGACCGGTGCCGATGCCGTCGCTCACGGCGCGACCGGCAAGGGCAATGACCAGGTCCGTTTCGAGCTCGGCGTCTACGCCCTCGATCCGGATCTGCGCGTGATCGCGCCATGGCGCGAATGGGACCTCAATTCGCGCACCAAGCTGATCGCTTATGCCGAAGAGCACGGGATTGAAGTCGCCAAGGACAAGCGCGGCGAGGCTCCTTTCTCGGTCGACGCCAATCTCTGGCACACCTCCTCGGAGGGCAAAATGCTCGAGGATCCGGCCGAGGAAGCCTCGGAACTGGTCTATCAGCGCACCGTCCGGCCGGAGGACGCACCCGATATCGCGGAATACGTCACGATCACTTTCAAGCGCGGCGATGCCTGCGCCATTGATGGCAAGGCGATGAGCCCGGCGACCCTGCTGACGCGGCTCAATGAGCTGGGCGGCCGCAATGGCATTGGCCGGCTCGACCTGGTCGAAAACCGTTTTGTCGGCATGAAATCGCGCGGCATTTACGAAACCCCGGGCGGCACGATCCTGATGGCGGCGCATCGCGGTATTGAGCAGATCACGCTCGATCGCGGTGCGGCCCACCTCAAGGACGAGCTGATGCCGCGTTATGCCAAGCTGCTCTATGAAGGTTTCTGGTTCTCTCCCGAGCGCGAAATGCTGCAGGCGTCGATCGATACCAGCCAGGAATATGTCACCGGCGATGTCCGCCTCAAGCTCTACAAGGGCTCGGTCAATGTCGTCGGGCGCAGTTCGGATCACTCGCTCTACTCGCAGGCACACGTCACGTTCGAGGAAGATGATGTCTATGATCAGAAGGATGCTGCAGGCTTCATTCGGCTGAACGCCTTGCGTCTTCAATTGCTGGCCCGGCGCAAGCGCCGGCTTGGCCGAAATGACTAGGCCAGTCGCCAATCTCGCCGTTCACGAGTGAGTCAAGGGCGCGCATCTTTAATTCATAGGGCCGATTAGCGCTTTACAGACATGACGATACAGGTGAATTTTCGCCGCCGGTTTTACCGGGTTGTCACAGTTTGACACCTCGCGGACGGGCGATCGACTGCCCCGTGGCCCTTTGGAAGTGCCGCGCATGAGCGAGTACTTCATGCTGTCAACGGTTGTCCCAGATACCTTCGTCGTTTTCGCGCTTGCCCTGACATTGTTCGTTATGGCGCGGAATCTGCGGGCTATCAGCTTTGCCGGGATAACGCGCGAGCTCGGCCTGATCATGGCCGGCCTGCTGGCCTGGGGCGCCTTTCTTCTCGCCCATATCCTTTTCCTGGTCCTGGGCCCGATCTGGCTCAGCGAAGCCGAAATGCTGCGCACGGACGCCTTCATGCAGAGCGGGGTCCGCTGGTCGTTCGAGACCATCGCGGCCGTCATTATCCTTGCGGGTGTCGTTCAGATCCCGCGGCGATTTGGCCGGTTGATGCAGAACCTCGAGCAATCGACCTCGGCACTGGAGCACGAACACGAGGCGCGCTCATCCCTTGAAGCCCAATTGAAAGCCGCTACCGCCACCCAGCGAACCAGCGAGCAGGCCGAATCGGAATTCCTGCTCGGGCTCAGCCATGAATTGCGCACCCCGTTGAATGGTATTATCGGGCTCGGCAGTTTGCTGGGGAACACACCGCTGGACGCGGATCAGCGCCGATTGCTCGGCACGCTGGAACAGTCCGCTCACACCATGCTGGCCCGCGTTGGCGCCGTAATCGAGCTGTCACAACTGCGCACGGAGCAGGTTGAGGTCCGTAGCCAGGTCTTGTCGCCGGCCGAGCTGGTCCGATCCGTCGAGGCCCTGTACGCCCCGTCAGCGACCGAAAAGGGGCTCGCCTTCTCGAGCGAGATTTCCGAAGCCGCCAACGCCCAATTCCTTGGCGATAGCCGCCTGACCAAGCAACTTCTGTCGACGCTGGCATCGATTGCTATCAAGTACAGCCCGGTCGGGGCGATCCGGACCATTGTGGATGTCGAGACGACCGGTGACGAAATCGCCGCCGTGCAATTCACCACTGCCGCGACCGGCCTCGAATTCCCGCCGCACGTGATTGAGCGCGTCCGTGGTGAGTTTGGTGGTATGCGTGATGACGGCGGTATCGGCCTGGCGATCTGCTGGCGCCTTGCCGAATTGATGGATGGCACATTGATGATCGAGAGCGATGCCGAAGCCGGTGCCGTGGTCACCGTGCGCCTGCCGATGCGCCGCGAATTATAGCCTCAAGCCTGTTTTTGATGGATGCCTGACGGGGCGGGCCCTATGCTCGGCCCAAACCGATATGAGGCTGTCCATGCGAGCGTTTCTCCCGTCCCTGATCCTGTGCGCCATGCTGGCGTCCTGCGCCCGGCCCGAGGCGCTCCCTGAGTTCGACCGGCCCGCCCTGCTGGAGCTGGCCCCGGCCGATAGTGTTGCCGATATCCGAACCGCTGACCGCCATATCCTCGTCGTGCGCCATGCCCGCAAAGTCTCGCCCGACTGTAATGAACTCGCCTGTCCGCTCAGCGCACAGGGTGAGGCCATGGTCGCGCGTCTGGATGGATTGCTTGGGCTGCCCGATATGGAGCAGGTGCTGGCCAGCGCCGCATGCAGGACCGTTCGCACCGCCGAAGCCGGTGGTGATGCGGTGATCGTCCACCAGGCCGCTGACGGGCTGGAATCGGGCTGTGACGCTGAAGATATCGTCACACGCAGCCGAGCCGATGCCTTTGCCGATGCCGCCGCCTCGCCGGCGCGCTGGACGCTGGTCGCCGAACATTCCAACACGAGCTGTCTCTGGCTGTCGCAATTTGCCGGACTGGCGGCCTCGGAAACGGTTGGTTGCACAGATGGACGCCTGGCCGATGCCGCCTATGGCGATATTTTCTGGCTCTACCGGCTGGATGGCGCCTGGCAGGTGACCGTCCTGCCGGCGGTGTTTGAGGTCGATGCGGCCGGCTAGGCCAGCGGATAGCTCGTCACCGGCTCGTAAATATTGGCGTCACCACGCTTCAGCCAGCTGGCATAGAGGCTGAAGCGGGAAATCGTCACCGGTTCGCAGCGGAAGGTGCCGAGCGCCTGGGTGAAGCCTGCCAGCTTCTCGACCGGCGTATCCCGCAGATAGGCCAAGGTTACGTGCGGCACGAATTTTCGCTGTTCCGGCTCCAGTCCGGCACGCCGGGCGGCGCGCTCACATTTTGCCTGCAGCGACAGCAAGGCCGTGTCGGGCTCGGCGCCGATCCACAGTGCATGCGGTTCCAGCCGGCCGAACCAGCCGGCGCCCTTGAGGGTCAGCTCGAAGGCCGAGGCGGTGATCTTGCCCAGCTCGTGCTCGAGATCCTCGGCCTTTCGCTCATCGACATCGCCAAAGAAGCGCAAGGTCAGGTGCAGGTTTTCTCGCGGACGCCAGCTGGCACCGGGCAGGCCCGACTGCAGCGCCAGCAGCGGTTCGCGCACGCTGTCCGGCAGGCCGATGGCGGCGAACAGGCGCTGGCTCATGGAGTTGGCCCGGGCACTGGATTGCTTGCCGGCGCGGGAGCCGGCAGGTCGAACAGCGCCGTGGCGACGAAATCCGCCAGGGGTTCGGCCATCCGCTCAACGCCCGGCGCGGTGGGGTGCAGCCCGTCGCGCAACAGGAATTCGGGGTGCAGGGCGACCGGCGCCAGCAGGAAAGGGTAGAGCGCAACGCCCTCCGCTTCCGCCAGGTCTGGATAGATGGCGTCGAATTCCTCCCGGTATTGCGCCCCCATATTTACCGGCGCCAGCATGCCGGCGAGGACGATATCGAGACCGCGAGCCTTGGCTCGTTCAATCATCGCGGCCAGATTGGCTCGCGCCTGTGCCGGCGGCTGGCCCTGGAGCGCATCATTGGCGCCGAGCGCGATAATCACCCCGTCGGCATCGGGGCCGACCGAGAAGTCGAACCGGGCCAGACCTCCCGCCGTCGTATCGCCGGAAACGCCGGCATTGATCACGACCACCCGGGCCAGGCCGCGCGCTGCCAGGGCGCGGCCGAGCGCGGCCGGCAGGGCCTCGTCATCCTCGAGGCCGAAACCGGCACTGAGGCTGTCACCCAGTACGACGAGGCGATAGGTGGACGGGTCGTCCGCGGCGATGGCCGGGCCGGTGAGGGCCAGAAGACCGATCACGACAAGGTGAAGCATATGACGCATGTTAAATAAGGCCTTTGCCGAACGCCGCTCTATGACATATATCGAAATTCGATATAAACGCAAATTCCGGATTCGTGATGACAGATACCAGCTTGCCCCCCGTCCTGTCGCTGCGCGATGTTGAACTGACATTGATGGCCGCTTCAGGGCCGGTGCACATTCTCGATCATGTCAGCCTGGTCGTGAACCCAGGCGAAAGCGTGGCCATCGTCGGCCCCTCCGGCTCGGGGAAATCCTCGTTGATGGCGGTTTCTGCCGGGCTGGAGCGCGCGACATCGGGCGAGATCCTGCTGCTGGGCGAGCCGGTCACGGGTCGGAATGAGGGCGAACTGGCCCGCCTGAGGCGCGGCCGTGTCGGTTTCGTCTTCCAGTCCTTCCATCTCATGCCGACCATGACGGCGCTGGAAAACGTCATGGCACCGCTGGAGATTGCGCGTCAGGACAGGGTGCGCGAGCGGGCCGCGGAAGCTCTCGCCCTCGTCGGGCTGGACCATCGGCTGACGCACTACCCCGGTCAGCTGTCCGGCGGCGAGAAACAGCGCGTCGCCGTGGCGCGGGCGCTGGCTGTGGGCCCCGACATCATTTTCGCCGACGAACCGACCGGCAATCTCGACACCGCCGCCGGCAGCATGATCGCCGATTTCCTGTTTGAAGCCTCGCGCCAGCATGGCGCTGCCCTCGTGCTCGTCACTCATGACCGCGAACTCGCCAGCCGGGCCGACCGGACCGTCGAAATGCGCGACGGGGCGATCCAGTCATGAATGCCGGACTGGCCCTGCGCATTGCCAGCCGGGAATTGCGCGCCGGCATGCGCGGTTTCATGGTTTTCCTGGCCTGCCTCACTCTTGGCGTCGCCGCCATCGCGGCTGCCGGTTCGGCGAGCGCCATGTTCCGCCAGGGTGTTGCCAGCGAATTGAGCCGCATCCTCGGCGGCGATCTGTCCTTCTCCGTCCAGCGCGCACCGCTGCCCGAAGAGCTGGTCGCGCAAATGGACGCGGCCGGACAGATCTCGAAAATTGCCGACCTCAATGTCATGGCGAGCCTCAATGATACGCGCCGCCTGATCCGGTTGCGCGGGGTTGATGCGGCCTATCCCTTGCTCGGCACCGTCGAGACCGCTCCAGCCATGCCGTTGGCTGATTTGCTGGCTGTGCGCGACGGAATTCCCGGTGCGGCGGCTGATCCCGACATTTTCCGCGACTTTGATGCGCAGATTGGTGACCGGATCGAACTGGCTGGTCAGGTGTATGAATTGCGCGCCGAACTGGTGAGCGAGCCGGACCGGCTCGATCTCGGCTTTGACTTCGCGCCGCGCCTTCTCGTCGCGCTCGATATTGTCGAGGGTGCCGGTTTGATGGGTGAGGGTTCGATCTACCGTTCGGGCATGCGGGTCTTGCTGGATGATGGTGACGCCGATCTCGCTGCGCTCAATGATGAATTGACGCCGCGTTTGCGTGAGCAGGGCATCAATATCACCACACGCGACCAGCTCGGCGACCAGTTTGACGATCTGCTCGACAATCTCAGCGTCTTCCTCGCTGTGGCGGGCCTTGCGGCCTTGCTGGCCGGCGGTCTTGGCGTGGCGCAGGCGGTCTCGACCTTTCTGTCGACCCGAACCGGTTCGATTGCGGCGCTCAAGGCGCTCGGCGCTGACGGGGCGACGATCCGGTTGGCCTATCTGCTGCAGATTCTGGCGCTGGCATTGGCCGGTTCAGTGCTCGGCGCATTGCTCGGGGCCCTGGCCCCGGTCGCGCTGGTTCAAAGCTTTGGCGATGCGCTACCAATCCCGGTCGAGGCGGGGATCTATCCCGCGCCGCTCGCATTGGCGGTTTTGTTCGGCATGCTCTCGGCGCTCGCCTTCGCCCTGCCGGCGATCGGGCGGGCCCGGGCGACCCCGCCCTCGGCCCTGCTGGGCGGTGAAGTGAGGGGCCAGAATTCAACGCCCTGGAGCGAGCGGATCGCAGCCGCGTTGACCGGGCTTGTGTTCGTCGCCCTCGCCACCCTGTTCAGTCCATCGCCAATGGTGGCCGGTGTCATGCTTGGCTTCTCCGTGCTGGTGTTTGCGCTGCTCTGGGGTGCGGCCTTTGCCCTGCGGCGGCTGGCTCGCCTGCTGGCCCATGGCGCCCGTGGTGGTTTGCGCCTCGCCCTGACCCAGCTGGGTGGACCGGGATCTGTGGCCCCGGTCGCCGCGCCGGCGCTGGGGCTGGGTCTGGCCCTGCTCGCTGTGGTGACCCTGGTGCAGCACAATCTGGTGACCCAGATCCGCGACACCGCGCCGGCCAATCTTCCCAGCCTGGCCATTGCCCAGATCCCGTCTGATCGCGGCGAGGAATTTGACCGTATCGCCGCCGAAGCCGGGGCTGAAATTGCCGATCCGCAACGCTATCGCCGTGCGCCGGCCCTGCTGGGCCGAATTATCGGCCTCAAGGGCGAGCCACTGGATATGGACGCGGTCGCGCCCTCGGAACGCTGGCTGGTCGATGGCGAGACGCGCCTGACCTATCTCGCGCAAATTCCGCCGGAGACCGAGCTTGAGGCCGGCGAATGGTGGCCGGCCGATTATTCCGGCCCGCCCCTGATCTCGATCGAGGGCGATGCGGCGCGCGGTCTTGGTGTCGGCGTCGGTGACACAATGAGTTTCCGCATCCTCGGACGCGAGATCACCGCCGAAATTGCCAGTCTGCGCACGATCGACTGGGGCAGTTTCGGCGTCAATGTCGCCATCGTATTTGCGCCGGGTACGCTGGAAGCCGCCAATCCAACCCAGACCGCCCTGCTGCGGGCGCAGCCGGAATTCGAGGACGGCATCGCCACGGCCATCGGTGCGGCCTTCCCCGATGCCGTGATCTACCGCGTTCGCGAGCGGTTGCAGGCGGCAGCCGAAGTGTTTGAACAGACCACCGTCGCCATCAATGCCGTCGCCGGTGTCGTCGCGCTGGCGGGGGCTCTGGTGATGTTGGGTGCCTTTGCTGCGGCGGCGCGGCGGCGGGTGACCGATGCTGCCTTGCTGAAGACATTCGGCGTGACGCCGGCCGGGGTGCTGGCGATCTTCGCGCTCGAATTCGGCCTGGTCGGCGTGATGGCGACGACTATCGCCCTGCTGCTGGCGATTCCTCCAGCCTGGTATGTGATGACCCAGCTGGTCGAAGCGGTCTGGGCGCCGGACTGGATTGCCGTTGGCACTGTCAGCGCCATCGCGATATTCTCGGCTGCTGCCGGCGGTGCGCTGGTGGCCCGTGCAGCGCTGTCGGTTCCCGCGGCGCGGGCGCTGAATTCGGCCCAGACCTGATCGCGCATCAGGGGGGATGCGAGGGCCTCGCGTCCCGCCTTGCAATCGCCTCGCAGCAAGCCGATATTGTCTTCAAACCGCCTGAACGGTGGAAACTGGAATGAGAGACCGAACCCATGAATGATTTTTCCCGCTCCCATGCCGGCGCGCCTCCGATGGACATGTCCCTCGATGCGGGCCTGCGCAGCTATATGCTGGGCATCTATAATCTGATGACGATCGGCCTGCTGGTCACCGCCGGCGCAGCCATCTTCTCGGCCCAGCTCTTCTTTGTCGGTATCGGCACCGAAAGCTTCGGCGTGACCCAGCTTGGCGACACCGTCTTCAATACGCCGCTGAAATGGGTCGTGATGCTGGCCCCGCTTGGCCTGGTGATGCTGATTTCCTTCCGGCTCAACAAGCTCAGCTCCAGCATGGCCCGGGTGTTGTTTTATGTGTTTGCCGCCGTGATGGGGATTTCGCTGTCTTCGATCATCGCCGTCTATACCGCCGGCTCGATCGCCAACACTTTCTTCGTGACGGCTGCGGCTTTCGCAGCGTTGAGCCTGTATGGCTACACGACCAAGCGCGACCTGACCGCGATGGGCTCCTTCCTGATCATGGGCCTGTTCGGCCTGATCCTGGCGTCGATCGTCAATATCTTCCTGGCTTCGAGCGCGATGGAATTCGTGATTTCGGCGATCGGTGTTCTGATCTTTGCCGGCCTGACCGCCTATGACACCCAGCGCCTGAAGATCAGCTATTACGAATATGGTGGCTCGCCGGAGCTGGCGGCCAAGATGAAGGTCCACGGAGCGCTCTCGCTCTATCTCGACTTCATCAACATGTTCCTCTTCCTGTTGCGCTTCATGGGCAACCGGAACTGATCAGGAATTACCTTTCTGCAGATCAACCCCCGGAGCCTAGCTTCGGGGGTTTTTCTTTGCCTCGTCATCAAGGCACGACGGAGAAGCGCTTCTTGTCGAATACGCGCAGCACCTGGCTGAGCTCATGGCCGCGCTTGAGCACCTGGCCGTCGACGGCGACGACCTTGTACATGCCCTGGCGCTGGGCATCGGCGGGAGTCTTGATGATCGCGAACATCGGCACTTCGCTGGCGCGGCGGAAGATCGAGAACACGGCCTCGGTCGCCAGACCGTCAATGGCGTAATCCTTCCATTCGCCCATGGCGACGAAACGGCCATACACATTGAGAATTTCCGACAGCTCCTGCCGGTCCCACATGATCGGTGCGGGTGCCCGTCTGCCGGTTTGAGGCCCTGCTGCCACTGGGATTCTCCTCCCGGTTGAATTCGCGTTGAGTCGCCGACGCTAGCTTACAAACATTTCACCCTGCGCCGCAAAGTTGCCACATTTTCGGCCCGTTCGCGCCTCACCACACCGCCACGGTTTGCCTGTCGATCGGCCGCGTGAACGCTTCAGGTCCTGGTTTTAAACAGCCCCCCCAGCCCCCCGGATCAGGAGCAGCGAGCCGGTCGACACATTTCCGAAAAATTGTATTTTTGCGATCAGTCTTCGCTCTGGCCAAGCACGCTGCACCGCGCTAACGCTATGGCCTGCAATTTTGTGAGCGCTACCCATGCTGGTTGCCGACCATTTGGTGAAGGAATTCGGAGGTCTGCGGGCCGTCGAAGATGTCAGCTTCCGCCTTGAGCGCGGTGAGGTGCTCGGTTTTCTCGGACCGAACGGGGCCGGAAAAAGTACCACAATGCGCATGCTGGCCGGCTGTCTCGAGCCCGATTCCGGATCGGCCCTGATCGCCGGGCATGATTGTGTCCAGGACCGGATCGAGGCGCAGTCGCGATTGGGCTATCTGCCTGAGGGTGCGCCCGCCTATCCGGCCATGACGCCGCGGGCCTTTGTCGCCTTTGGCCTGCAGGTGCGCGGCTTTTCCGGCGATGCACTGAAGCGGGCGACCGAACTCGCCCTCGATCGTGCCCGGCTCGGCGCCGCCGCCTCGCAACCGATTGGCACCCTGTCCAAGGGTTATAAACGCCGCGCCGCCCTGGCCGCTGCAATTGCCCATGACCCCGCCGTTCTGATCCTCGACGAGCCGACCGATGGCCTCGACCCCAACCAAAAAGACGGGGTGCGCGAATTGATCCGCGAAATGGCGCCGGAAAAGGCGATCATCATCTCGACCCATATTCTCGATGAAGTTCCCGCCGTGTGCAGCCGCGCCATCATTATCGCCCATGGCCGCATCCTGTTTGACGGCACACCGCACGCGCTGGAAAAACTCACCCCCGATGGCACTATCGAGACCGCATTCCGGCATTTGACCGCCGGCACACGCGCTGTCGGGGAGGCCGCGTAATGGGTTCTCTGGTCGCTGTGTATCGCCGCGAGTTGACGGCTTATTTCCAGACGCCGCTCGCCTATGTTTTTCTCGCCGTGTTCGCCTTTGCCGCGCCGGCCTTCGCCTTTCATATCGGCCGCTTCTTCGACACTAATCGTGCCGATCTGGCGCCCCTGTTCGATTATCTGCCCTGGCTGCTGGTGATCCTGATGCCGGCTCTGGCGATGCGCGCCTGGGCCGAGGAGAAAGACCGCGGCACGCTGGAATTCCTGATGTCGCTGCCGATCCCGCTCTGGGCTTCGACCGGCGGCAAATTCCTCGCCGCCTGGACCGTCGCCGGGGCAGCGATTGCGCTGACGACGCCAATGTGGATTGCCGTCAATTATCTTGGCGAGCCCGACAATATGGCGATCGCCACGGCCTATCTCGGTGCCCTGTTGCTGGCGGGTGGCTATCTGGCAATTGGTCAGGCGCTGTCAGCCACGACGGCCAACCAGGTTGTCGCCTTCGTGCTTGGGGCCGGAGCCTGTTTCCTCCTGACCATGGCCGGCCTGCCGCTGGTCCTGTCTGTGCTGGGCGAGAATGCGCCGGCAGTCCTGTCCGAATTCATCGCCGGGCTGAGCGCGCTGGAGCATTATGATGCCCTGCGCTACGGCGTCATCGAGATCGCTGATCTGCTCTACTTCGCCGGTCTGATCCTGGCCTCGCTTGCTGCGGCCGGTGTGATGATCGCCGAACAGCGCGGGGGCGGACGATGAAGAAGGCCCTCTACCTGCCCCTGATGCTGGTGAGCATCGTTCTGATCTTTCTCGCCGGCACCTTCATGGCGAGCCAGCTCCTCTCGGGTGCCCGCATCGACCTGACCCAGAACGGGCTCTACCGCCTGTCGCCGGGCACGCTGGCGGTGATTGACCGTCTCAATGAGCCGGTAGAATGGCGCTTCTATCATTCGCGCGCCGAAGCGGCGCAATATCCGGCGGTGCGCAGCTATGCCACCCGGGTGCGTGAATTGCTGCGCGCCTATGAAAAACAATCCGGCGGCCGGATCCGCCTGATCGAGATCGATCCGGCACCCTTCTCCCAGGCCGAGGATGAGGCGCTGGCTGCTGGCCTGGCTTCCCTGCCGACCGATACCGGCGAGCGGATTTTCTTCGGACTGGTGGCGCGCAATTCGGTCGACGACCAGGCCGTGATTGATCTGTTCGACCAGGCCGATGAGGCGCGGCTGGAATATGATCTGACGCGCCTGATTTCCGAGGTCGACCGGCCCGAGCGTCCGCGCCTGGCGGTGTTGACCGGCCTGCCGCTCGACCCGTCGAGCGGTGCGCCGAACCGTTTCACCGCCGAGCTCAATGCCGCCTATGATCTGCAATGGCTCGACCGGAATTTCGACGCCATTCCTGACGCTGCTGCACTCCTGATTATCCATCCCGGCCGGCTCAGCGAGGGTCAGCTCTACCTGATCGACCAGTTTGCACTGCGCCGTGGCCGCGTTCTGGTTTTCATCGATCCGATGGCACATATGGCCTTGCGCGCCGGTCCCGACGGCTTGCCGCCGGTCGATGCGCACCGGGCTTCGGGGCTTCCGCCATTGCTGGCCAATTGGGGTGTCGCCTGGGATAGCGAAACCGTGGCGATGGACCGCTCGCTCGGCTTGCCGGTCGAGATTCTGGATACGGATGGCCGCGCCCGGCGCCGGGCCTATCCGCTCTGGTTCTCCATTGGCAGCGCCCAGATCAATTCCGCCGATCTGGCCACCGCGACGCTCGATCGCAGCATCAATTTCGGCTCGCCGGGTGAGTTGAATTTCCTGGCCGAGAGCGGGCTCGATGTCACCGTCTTGCTGAGCACCAGTCCTGATGGCGCTGTGCTCGATGCCGATATCGCCGCCGGTGCTCCCGGTCCCGACGATCTGTTGCGCGATTACGAACCTGCACATGAGCCGCTTGTGCTCGGCGCCAGACTGCGCGGCGAGATCGGGTCGGCCTTTGGTGACGGACCGCCAGCCGGCGACATCGTGTTCAGCCCGGCTGATCACCTCACCAGTTCCGAGATCCCGCTGGATCTGACGGTGATCGCCGATGTCGACTGGCTGGATGACACTTTCTATCTGCGCAGCGATCCTGCGGCCGGTGACATGATTGTTGCCGATAATCTGTCGCTGGCAATGAATCTGATCGATATGGCGGCCGGTGATCCGGCCCTGATCGGGTTGCGTTCGCGGGCGCCTTCGGTGCGGCCGATGACGCGGGTCGACACGCTGCGCGCCGAGGCCGAGACACGCTATGTAACCTTGCAGGACCGGCTCGAGGCGGAAATCGCCGAGGCGGAGACCCGCTTGCAGCAATTGCTCGGCTCCGGACAGGCCTCCAGCCTGGCCGATCCGGGTGCGCGGGCAGGCCGCGATGAAGCCGTGGCCCTGCGCCAGCAAATCCTGACGACCCGGGCGCATTTGCGCGAGGTCGAGCGCGATTTCCGGCATGATATCGATGCCCTCAACGCCAATCTGCAATTCTGGACCATTGGTGTGCCGCCGGCCCTGGTGATCCTGATCGGCATATTTGGCGCGCTGATCCGCCGCCGCAGGAGCGCCTCATGAGCCGGCCGATGGATCGTCAACGCCTCAACCATGTGCTGCTCGCCGGCGGCGCAGCAGTCCTTCTGCTGGCTGGTGCCGCTGCCACCCTGTTTGTCCAGGCACGGCGCGACTGGCAGCCGGAAGTAAGCGGGCCGGTCCTGCCCGGCTGGGCCGAGACCGTTGCCAATGCTCGCGAAATTGAAATCACCGGGCCGGACGATCATTTCACCCTGGTGCGCGGCGAAAATGGCTGGGTGATGCCAAGCCGGGATGATCATCCCGTGATCCCGGAACGCCTGGCGGAGCTCGACGCCTTCTTCGCCGATATTGCCTATACCGGGGCGCGCACCGCAGATCCGGCCAAGCATGCGCGGCTCCAACTGGCCGATGCCGGCCAGCCTGGCGCCGGCACGCAATTGACGGTGCGCGGCAGCGATGGCGCCGTATTGACCGACATCATGATCGGTGCGGTCCGCAATGGCAGCGCCTATCTGCGCTTTCCCGGGCGGCCGCGGACCTATGCGGCGCAGCTGACCGGCGAGACAACCGCGATCCCGGTGATCGCCCTGGCCGATAACTGGCTCGACCTCGACTTCATCGCCCTGGAAGCCTCCGATATTGCGCGCACCAGCATCACGCCCGAACGCGGCCCGGCCTATGTGCTGGAACGGGCCGGCCAGCTGGAGCGCAATTTCTCGCTGCGTCAGCCCGGTGGCTGGCGTCCGATCACCGCCGGGGCCGGCAATGGTCCGGCATCAGCTCTGGTGCGGATGCGGTTTCGCGATGTCCGCAGTGCCGATCGGCTGCATGGCGAATCGGTCGGGCGGCATGTCGAGGAGACCTTCTCCGGCTTGCGTTTGACGCTCGATATTCTTGCGCTTGGCGACACGCGCTGGGTGACGGTCACGGCGATGGCTGTCACCGATGGCGGCGCCAAACGGGCCGCCGCGATCAATGCCCGCACAGCCGGCTGGGCCTATCTGCTCAGCGATCTGAGCCTTGATCGGCTGTTGCGTCCACTCGATGAGATCGCCGACTATATGGGAGCCAGCGATGCGCCTGAACCAGGTGACGATTCCGGTCAGTAATATTCCAGCGTCGAAGACCTTCTACCGGCGGCTGGGTTTTCGCCTGCTGGTCGATTCGCCTCATTATGCCCGCTTCCTCGCCCCGGAAGGCGACACGACTTTCTCGCTGCATGTGACGGAGGAGCCGGTCGTGCCCGGCACGGTCGTCTATCTGGAATGCGATGCGCTCGATGATGAGGTCGCGGCCCTGAAAGCCGAGGGTTTCGAGTTCGAGACGGATCCGGAAGATATGAGTTGGCTGTGGCGCGAGGCCAACCTGCGTGATCCGGACGGGCATTTGATCAAGCTCTATCATGCCGGCGTGAACCGCATCGATCCGCCCTGGCGGGTGAAGCCGGAGGCCTGATCGCGGCCCGCCTCAGCTGCCGTCGACGCTGTAGCCGGCCTGTTCCCCTTCACCGACGCGCATCAGACGATCGGCGGCGGCGCGGGCGAAGCGCAGGATGAGGGCTTTGCGCCGGGCGGGAGCCAGGGTGAGCACCGGGCTTTCGCGAATAATGGCGCCGCCAAAGCCGTCGGCGATGATCAGGCCGGCATGCTCGGGGATCACCTCACGGGGAAAGCGCTGCGAGACGGCGAAATAGATCCGCTCGCAATAGCCGGTGTAATCGGTCCATTTATTGTCGGCGCGGAAATCGGCAATGCCGGATTTGACCTCGATAATGGTGATCTCGCCCTTGCGGCCGATCGCGGCCAGGTCGGCACGGCGGCCATCGGGCAGGGAGAATTCCGGGATCGCGCTGAATCCCAGCTGCCAGAGCAGTCTTGCCGCCCCGCGCATCAGCGCCTGGGCATCATCGATCTGCGGATTGCGGTCGGAGGCGACATCTGAAAGATCCATCTGCCCAGTTTGTTCGGTTTTTGTTCGCATGACAAGCGTGCCCCGGATTGGCGGTGACGCTATTCTTGCGTGCGTTTCGCGGCGGGACCGGCTAGAGGCGTGTCAGCAAAACCGGATAATCTCATGACTGCTATTGCCAATCTGATGCCGCCGACCCTGTCGGATTTCGAAACCCTTGCCGCCGGCGCCTGGGAAGGTCTGCCCGAGGCCTACCGGACCATGTGTGGCCATGTCGAGCTTTTCGTCGCCGATTTCGCCGATGCCGACATGCTCGAAGCGGTTGGTCTGGAAGACCCGTTCGAGCTGAGTGGCCTGTATATGGGCGTCGATCTGACCCAGCAATCCAGTCTCGATCCGACGCCCGAAGCTTCGCGCGTCTTTCTGTTTCGCCGCCCGATCCTCGATGAATGGGCCGAGCGCGAGACGGTGTCGCTGGGCGAGCTGGTGAGCCATGTTCTGGTGCATGAAATCGGACATCATTTCGGCCTGTCCGATGATGACATGCATAAAATCGAAGATTCCGAGGGCTGAATCGCCGCCGAGTCCTGATTTGCTGCTTTGGCCGTAAGGCTCTGTCGCTGCACCCGCAAATCCGGACTCGGGCCGCAAATTCGGACAGAACATCTTAATGAGACGTAAAAAAACGCCCACTGGCTAACCAATGGGCGTTTTTTGATGCGGTAGGGAAGAGAGGGCTCAGCCCTTCTTCTTCGGCTCGCGCTTGACGAT
>TARA_R110000868_G_scaffold375665_1_pt1 | contig 36630 bp, 50 predicted proteins | sample TARA_R110000868 | Tara Oceans TARA_R110000868 (sample SAMEA4397489) | marine metagenome | biome: Polar Biome; feature: [SRF] surface water layer (ENVO:00010504); material: water (ENVO:00002006), including particulate matter (ENVO:01000060) such as... | depth 5 m | reverse complement strand
TATGATATGTCATCCGGAATAATGGGCAATTTGACGTCATACTTTCAGATGCAACAGTATCTTGGAACTCTAGATATTGTACTCAATGGTACCGAAGAATATATTAGATTCAGTCGGCATATGAATCGTCTTTATATGGACACAGACTGGTCGCAAATTAAGGTTGGTACATATATCATTATTGACTGTGATATGGTTATTGATCCACAAACATACACTGATGTATATAACGACATGTGGCTGAAACGATATACAACAGCTCTTATTAAACGTCAATGGGGTGCAAACCTTATTAAGTTTGAAGGAGTCCAGTTGCCAGGCGGTGTGATCCTCAATGGTCGTCAGATCTTTGATGATGCAATGACAGATGTACAAGATTTAGAAGAAGAACTACGGTTGAATTTTGAGCTTCCCGTTAACTTTATGGTAGGATAACAGTATGCCTCGGAATGTATATTTTAGTGCGGCACATAAACAGGAGCAGCATCTTTACGAAGATATCGTAATTGAAGCTCTTAAAATCTATGGCCAAGAAGTCTATTATCTTCCACGTAAGATAATAACTCGTGATATGATTCTCAATGAAGATCGTGAATCGTATTTCGATGACTCATACATGATTGAAATGTACCCCGAGGATATTGAAGGCTTTGGCGGTGAAGGCAATCTTATGTCTAAGTTTGGTCTCGAAATCAGAGACGAAGCTACGTTCATTGTTGCTAAACGAACTTGGGAAAAGCTCGTTGGTTTCTTCAATAACGCTATTGACAATATGAGACCTAATGAAGGTGATTTGATTTATCTTCCAATGTCTCAATCAATGTTTGAAATTACTTTTGTTGAGCACGAACAACCATTCTATCAGTTAAATAACATTCCTACATATAAGCTTCAATGCAAATTGTTTGAATATAATGATGAAGACTTTAACACCGGAATCGGTGAGCTTGATCAGATCGAAACACTACGTGGTAGTGTTCTTACTATGTTGGTACGTAATATCACTGGTGAAATCGATATTGGTACTAGACTCTATCAGGTACTAACTCGTGATGCCGCTGGTCTGGCGACTAAATGGATCTCTGGTAAAGTAGTTGAGCAAGATGCTATTGGTGGTCTTATTAGTAATAGAACTATTTACTTGACCGATCTCGAAATGAATGGTACTACATTGTCAGACTTTATTGTGTCGACAACCGGCGTAGTATCTACATATTTAACTAGCGATGTAACATCAGTAACACCTGAAATTACTGCTGAAATTTACGAAATCTATACTAAAGGTGATGCTGTTAACTATACGTTCGTTAATGATTCAGATGCACAAAACTGGAACTTCGAACAAGAAGGGGATAGCTTCATTGACTTCTCGGAAAATAATCCATTTGGAGACCCTAATTAATGTTTGGAGATCATTTTTATCACGCGATCCTTAGAAAGACTGTCGCAGTCTTTGGTACAATGTTTAATGATATTACAGTCCTGCGTAAAGACAGTGATGGTATTATTAAAGATATCCAGAGGGTGCCGCTTTCGTATGGTCCTAAACAGAAATTCTTGGCTAGATTAGACCAACAAACTGAATTGAGCGATATGAAAATCGCCCTTAAGCTTCCTCGTATGTCATTTGAAATTACAAATATGGCATATGATTCGGCTACTAAAATATCTAGTTTTAATAAAATTACTCAGTCATCTACTAATAATACGAAAACTTCGGTATCCCAGATGACTCCGTATATCGTAGATATGCAATTGAATGTTATTGCTAAAAACCAAGATGATGCATTACAAATTATTGAACAAATTATTCCGTATTTCCAGCCAACATATACTGTTTCAGTAAAATGGATTGATGGTATCGCCGAAGCATTTGATGTTCCTATTAGTCTCACAGGCGTAACACTCAGTGATGACTATGAAGGTGATTTTAGTGCTCGTCGGTCATTGATCTATACCTTAGACTTTGCTATGAAGATTAAATTCTTTGGGCCTGAATCTAAGAAAGGCGTTATCACAACATCTAGTGTTGATATTAACAACTTTGATACATTTGGATTCATCGAAGAGATTACTACAGAATCAAGCTTTGCTATTATTGGTGCTACTGCGACTCCGCTTATTACAGCCGGAGGATTGCTCACAGCCTTTACACTAACAAATCGTGGTCGTGGTTATGTTTCACAGCCAGTGGTTACTATTGCTCCACCGACACAGGCTACTACAACTGCTGTAGCTAATGCCAATGTTGATGGTGGTATTTTGACTAGTATTAATATTACAAATATTGGTGTCTATTATATAACAGCCCCAACCGTTACTATTAGTGGTACTAGGTTGATAGCCAACGTGAGTACACCATTTACTCAAACTACGAGCTCGACAATATTTGCTGGATCTTTGGCTTCTATAGAGGTTCCAACAATTGTTGGTATTACATCGATCGACGGAGTTATTATTCCGGCTCCTACAGGTGGACCTGCTGACTTTACTGCTGCCGCAACAGCTACTATTGCTGATGGGCGTGTTGATACCCTTGTTGTTGATAACTATGGTGCAGGTTATATTACGGCACCTGCTGTTACGATCGCCATACCATCTGGAACTGATGCAACATACACCATCTTCTCTGGTGTTGATACTACTGATGACCAGCAAATTACATAATAGGATACACCAATGATTGAAAAATCTAAATTAATGGATTCATTATCTAAAAACCTTCCGCAAGATAGAAAACATGTTGAAGTAACTTCTGACGTTAAAGATGATTATGAATACTCAAGAGAGAAATATAAAGGTCTACTTGATAGAGGTGAAGAAGCTTTAATGGGAATGCTTCAATTGGCATCTGAATCTGAGCATCCTCGGGCATACGAGGTTCTTTCTGGTATGATGAAAAACATGGCTGATATTACTGATAAGCTCATGGACCTACAAAAGAAAACGAAAGAACTCACTAAAGCCGAAGAAAAAGAGAAACCTGCAACTCTAACTCAAAACAACGTATTTGTTGGATCTACTACAGATCTTCAGAGAATGTTACTTAAAGGCACGGAAGATTATATTGATGTCGATACAGACAAATGATAGTTATCTAGGAAACCCACGGGTAAAACGTGATGGTGTCCAACATAATTTTAACGTATTTGAACTAGAAGAATACAAAAGGTGCATGGTTAACCCCACGTATTTTGCTAGAAAATATGTTAAAGTTATTCATCTTGATCGGGGCCTAGTCGACTTTGACCTATACCCATATCAAGAAAAAATGTTTGAGCACTTCAATGATGCCAGGTTTTCTATTGTTTTAGCCTGTCGGCAATCAGGGAAGTCTATTAGTTCTATTGCGTACCTTTTGTGGTATTCATTATTTAAACCAGAACAAACTATTGCTATTCTAGCTAATAAAGGTGCTACTGCGCGTGAGATGCTGGCACGTATGACCTTGATGCTAGAAAATCTACCGTTCTTTTTACAACCCGGATGTAAAGCACTCAATAAGGGATCAATTGAATTTTCTAATAATAGCCGCGTTGTCGCTGCTGCTACTTCAGGATCGTCCATTCGAGGCATGTCTGTCAATGTCCTATTCCTCGACGAGTTTGCCTTTGTCGAAAACGCCGGGGAGTTTTACACTTCAACATACCCTGTTGTGTCGTCAGGTAAATCTACGAAGGTAATTATTACTTCGACTGCCAATGGGATTGGTAACATATTCCATAAGCTTTGGGAAGGTGCTGTACAAGGCACTAATGAGTTTAAGTACTTTAGAGTTGATTGGTGGGATGTTCCTGGTCGTGATGAAGAATGGAAACGTCAAACGATATCTAATACTTCGGACCTACAGTTTGACCAAGAATTTGGAAATAACTTCTTAGGAACTGGTAATACACTTATCAATGCCGAAACATTACTTTCACTTAAAGCCAAAGATCCATTAGTACGACAAGAATCAGTTCGTATTTATGAACGGCCTATGACTAACCATGAGTATATCATGACAGTCGATGTAGCAAAGGGTAGAGGCCAGGATTACTCTACTTTTAACGTTATAGATATAACTGTAAGACCGTTTAGACAAGTAGCGGTGTACCAAGATAATATGATTTCGCCATTACTATTTCCTGATGTAATTTATAAGTATGCAACAACATATAACCAAGCTTATGTTATAATTGAATCTAACGATCAGGGATCTGTTGTATGTAATGGACTGTACTACGATCTTGAATATGAAAACATGTTTGTAGAATCTATGATTAAAGCCGGAGCTCTTGGCTCTACAATGACTAAAAGGGTTAAACGCATAGGTTGCTCAAACATTAAGGATCTAGTTGAACAAAGAAAATTAGAAATTGTTGACTCAGAAACCATCATTGAGATGTCTACGTTTATTGCCCGCGGAGCTTCTTACGAAGCAGCAGATAATAATCATGATGACTTGATGATGAATTTAGTTATGTTTGGTTGGTTTGCTTGTACCGATCTATTCAATAGCTTAACTGATATTGATTTGAAATCTATGTTATACTATGAAAAGATGCAAACAATCGAAGACGATATGGTTCCGTTTGGAATCATCGATGATGGATACACTAGCAACACTGAAGTGGACCATCAAGGCCAAGTTTGGGAAGAGATACCTACCAACTTGATCTAGAATATGATTATTTATAAATAATAAGGTGAATATATAATCTTATTATGTAAACTTATCAACTTAACTGAAGAGGAAACCCTATGGCATTTCAAGTCTCTCCTGGTGTCCAGGTAAAAGAAATTGACTTGACGAATGTTGTTCCGGCTGTATCAACTTCTATTGGAGCTATTGCTGGTGTATTCCAGTGGGGTCCTGTAGGGGAAGTTCGAACAATTGGCTCTGAAAAAGAGCTCGTCGAAGTCTTTGGAAAACCCGATACCAATACTTTCAAGTATTTCATGCCAGCTGCTCAATTCTTGCAGTATGGCAATTCGTTGCGCGTAGTACGTGCAGCAACCGGAAACCTTAACGCAACTGGTACTGGTACCGGCGTTCTGGTTAAAAACGATGACCATTTTGACGTAGTAGCTGCTGGCGCCGCATTTGGTGTTGGTGAAGTATTTTGTGCTCGCTTTCCTGGAACATTAGGTAACTCGATTACCGTTTCAATCTGTGGTGCAAACTCAACTGCGTTTAATAACTGGGCATACAAAGGAAACTTTGATACTGCACCAGGAACATCAGCACATGCTGCAGCTCGCGCTGGCTCATCTGATGAAGTTCACATGGTTGTCATTGACACAAACGGAGCATGGACTGGCGAAGCCGGTACTGTTCTAGAGCGTTTTGCATATATGTCTCAGGCATCTGATGCTAAATCAGAAGATGGTACTAATAACTACTACCGTACAGTTATTAATACTCAATCGTCATACGTTCGCTTTATTGGTGCTGATGCTACTATGTTGAATAGTGGTCAAGCAGCTTCGAACACTACCTTTGTGTTCGGTACTAACGCTATCGCGTTTGCACTTGCTGGTGCTACTAACGATAATGCTCCAACTGTTGGCGAATTGGAAATCGGTTATGATTTCTTTGGCGATGCAGAAACATTGGATATCAACCTAATCATTGGTGGTGAATCACCAGCCGGTGGTGATGGTGTTACCCATGCTAACGCATTGATTGCTTTGGCCGAAGGTCGTAAAGACTGTGTTGTATTTGTTTCACCACGTATCGCTGATACTGTGAATAATGCAACAGCTGCTGCTGATGTAATCACATGGGCAAATCAATTGACATCATCTTCGTATGCTGTTATTGACTCAACTGCTCTTTATGTCTATGACAAATACAACGATGAATATCGTTGGATCGCTGCTTCCGGTACTACTGCTGGTCTCTGTGCTAATACAGATAACGTTGCAGATGCATGGTTCTCTCCGGCTGGATTGAATCGTGGACAATTACTTGGTGTCACAAAAATTGCTTTCAATCCTAAGAAAGCCGATCGGGACGATCTTTATAAAGCTCGTGTTAACCCAATCGTCTCTTTCCCAGGTGAAGGCACGGTCCTCTTCGGTGATAAAACTGCACTAGCTAAACCTTCTGCATTCGACCGGATCAACGTACGTCGTCTATTCATCGTGTTGGAAAAAGCGGTATCTACTGCTTCTAAATTCCAGCTCTTTGAGTTTAACGATGAATTTACACGGGCTCAATTCCGTAACTTGGTCGAGCCTTTCTTGCGGGATGTTAAAGGACGCCGTGGTATTACCGACTTCTTGGTAGTGTGCGACAATACCAATAACACTGGTGAAGTAATCGATGGTAATCGCTTTGTTGCCGACATCTACATTAAACCGGCTCGTTCTATTAACTTTATCACATTGAATTTTGTTGCCACTCGTACAGGCGTCGAATTCAGTGAGATAGTTGGGCAATAAGGGGATAAAACATGGCTATTCTTGGCGTAGATGATTTCAAATCAAAACTAGTTGGGGGTGGCGCTCGCGCCAACCTCTTTAAAGCAACCGTTAACTTTCCTGGATATGCTCTGGGTGATGTAGAACTGACCTCCTTTATGATTAAAGCTGCTCAGCTTCCTGCGTCAATCATTGCACCTATCACGATTCCTTTTCGTGGCAGGCAGTTGCAAATTGCTGGTGATCGTACTTTCGAACCTTGGTCGATTACGATTATCAATGATACCAATATGGATGTTCGTAACGCATTTGAGCGTTGGATGAATGGTATCAATCAGCATAGCAATAATACCGGTTTGACTAATCCTACTGATTATCAAGCTGATATGATTGTTGAGCAATTGAACAAAGCCGGTGAAGTTACCAAACGCTATGACTTCCGCGGAACGTTCCCTACGAACGTATCCTCTATCGAAGTTTCGTATGATAGCGAAAATGCGATCGAAGAGTTCACAGTTGAGCTGCAAGTTCAGTACTGGGAATCCGGCACGACCACTTAAGAATGATATAAATAGTAAGAACGGAGGGGCTAGATTGCCCCTCCTATCTCTACTACGGAGCGATTAATGGAACTATTTGGTTTTGAGATAAAAAAGAAAGACGAAGAAAAAGAAGAGCGTAAAAAAGTCTCCTTTGTTCCTCGCGATGAAGAAGATGGTGCTGGCACCATCGTAGCTGGTGGCGGACATTTCGGCCACTACCTAGACACGTCTGGTGGTTCTGCGAAAAATGAAGCAGACCTAATATTGAAATACCGTGAAGTATCTCAACAACCAGAATGTGACGCAGCAATTGAAGATATCGTTTCTGAGGCTATTGTCTCGGATGAAGATTCAGCACCGGTTGAGATTATCCTAGAGGATCTTGAACAACCTGACAGAATTAAGAATATGATCAAAGAGGAATTTGAGACTATTCTTGAGCTATTAAATTTAAATTGGTACGGCCACGATATCTTCCGTAAATGGTATGTCGATGGACGGTTATATTACCATAAGATCATTGACGAAAAGCAGCCAAAACGTGGTATTCTTGAACTTCGTCCAATTGATCCAACACGAATTCGTAAAGTTAAAGAGATTAAAGAAGAGCGTGATCCCAAAACCGGAGCAAAGGTTATTGTGGGTAGCAACGAATTCTTTATCTACCAAGATCGTAACATGAATAAGACTCAACAGGGGTTAAAAATCTCTCCTGATTCTATCTGTTATGTCACTTCAGGTGTGCTCGACTCACAACGGAAACAAGTATTAGGTTATCTCCATAAAGCATTGAAGCCAGTTAATCAGCTTCGTATGATGGAAGACTCACTTGTGATCTACCGTTTGTCTAGAGCACCAGAACGTCGCATTTTCTATATTGACGTTGGTAATCTACCAAAGGGTAAAGCCGAAGAATATCTAAAAGGCATCATGAACAACTATCGTAATAAGATGGTATATGATGCTACGACAGGTGAGATGAAAGATGATCGCAAGCATATGTCTATGCTCGAAGATTTCTGGTTGCCACGTCGTGAAGGTGGTCGGGGTACTCAAATCGAAACTTTGCCAGGTGGTACTAACCTTGGTGAAATCGATGATATTATTTACTTCCAAAAGAAGCTGTACAAGTCTCTTAACGTACCTATTAACCGTTTAGAATCTGAACAGGGGTTTGCAGGTATTGGTAGATCTTCTGAGATTACACGTGATGAACTTAAATTCCAAAAGTTTCTTTCACGTCTACGTAAGAAGTTCTCTACATTGTTTGTTGATCTGTTGAAAACTCAACTTGTTCTTAAAGGTATTGTTACCGAAGAAGAATGGAAAGAGATTCAAGGACAGATTAACTTTGACTTCTTACAAGATTCGCATTTCTCTGAATTGAAAAATGCCGAACTATTGCGTGAGAAAATTGGTACACTACGTGAAATTGACGAGTTTGTTGGTAAGTACTATTCAGTTGAATGGGTTCGTAAAAACGTTCTTATGCAATCTGATGACGATATTAAAGAAATCGATAAACAAATGCAAGCTGAACCATCAGAAGATGATGGTGAAGATAATGTTAAAGTTTAAAATATTATAAATAATATTACAATTGAGGTAATGGAATGATGACTGAAGATAATAAATTATATGATTTGGTAACTGCACTAAAACAATCTGACAATGTGCATGCATCAAACATTTTTAAAGACCTTATGGGCGACAAAATTAATGATGCCCTAGATGATAAACGAATTGAATTGGCCCAAGGTATGATGGGTAATTCAGTTGAATACGAACAAGAGGAAGATACAGATGAAGACATTCAATCAGTTTCGGACGACGAGTCTGAGTGAAGCCTTTAAAACTTCTTCTGGCGAAAAAGTAATTAAAACATTTAAGGTTGGTAAAGACAAAAAGTACGAAGCAGTTATAACACAAAAATCATCTAGTTTCACTGGATATATAGATGGTGATAAGTTAGATACTTTTAAATCTGCTAAGGACGCCGAAAAGGCGATTAATGACTTTACCAAGCTTATGGGGAAATAATAAGATGAAACTTATCACTGAATATGTAGAAACTGACTTAGAATATATTACCGAGGCTAACAAAGCTTCTGGTAATAAAGACTACATAATCGAAGGTATTTTCATGCAAGCGGATCAAAAGAACCGCAATGGTCGTGTATATCCTAAAGCTATTATGGAAAAAGCTGTAGGACGGTATGTGGCCGAACAAGTTTCCAAAGGTCGGGCTGTTGGTGAATTGAACCACCCAGATGGTCCTACCATTAATTTGGATAAAGTATCTCACCGTATTACGGATCTTCGTTTCGAAGGAAGTAATGTGGTAGGTAGAGCACTTATATTGAATACTCCTATGGGTCAAATTGTAAAAGGTTTGATGGATGGCGGGGTTCAGCTGGGTGTCTCAAGTCGTGGTATGGGTAGTCTTGTGCAAAAGAACGGTGTTAGTACGGTCGGTGAGGATTTTATCCTTGCTACTGTCGATATCGTCCAAGATCCTTCTGCTCCCGAGGCTTTTGTCAACGGAATTATGGAAGGTGTTGATTGGGTTTGGGACAATGGGATCCTGAAGGCACAAGAAATTGAACGGTTCGAGACTGAGATCAAGAGGACTTCATCGCGTCGGTTAGCCGAAGCCCAGATGAAAGTTTTTAAAGATTTCCTCTCAAAACTTTAACTCATTAGGAGAGTAAAACATGTCTGATAAAAAAAATCAAGACATCGATGTGGAACTCCAGGATGATCTCGTTGAAGACGTTGAAGTTTCTGACGAGGAACTGGAAGAAGGCATGGAAATAGATGGGGCAAAGGCTGCCGCTGATGACGCTGCGATTATTAAAAAATCTGCACCGCCACAAGCAAAAGCTCCCACTACTAAAGCCGGCATGATTAATGCCATGTACACAAAGATGACAAAGATGAAAAAAGAGGACCTTGCTGCATCATATGCTAAGATGCATGAAGGAACCTCTGCCGAAGAAACCGCAATTGTAGAGAACAACTTCGATGAAGATCTCACCGCACTTGTTGATTCTGAAGCAACTCTGTCTGAGTCCTTTAAGGATAAAGCGTCTGTAATTTTTGAAGCAGCACTGAAATCTAAACTATCAGCTCACGTTGATCGTCTAGAAGAGCAGTATGCTGGCGAACTTGCAGAAGAAACCGCTAAAATCCAAAATGATCTCGTCGAAAAAGTTGATAGCTACCTCAACTACGTCGTAGAACAGTGGATGGAAGATAATAAAATCGCAGTCGAAAATGGTCTTCGTACCGAAATCGCTGAGAACTTTATGTCTGCACTTCACAATGTGTTCGTAGAGAACTACATTCAAGTACCTGATGCAAAGGTTGACTTTGTTGACGAGCTTGCTTCTAAAGCTGAAGAGCTTGAAGAGCAATTGAATGCCTCTATCGAAGCAAACGTAAAATTGGCTGAATCGGTTAAAACCCTTACACGTCAATCGATCGTTCGTGAATCCTCGACTGGTCTTTCTGAGGCACAAGCTGAAAAGCTTAAAACACTAGTAGAAGATATTGATTTTGATACTGCTGCGACTTTCACTAAGAAAGTAACAACAATTAAAGAATCATACTTCAAAGAAGCAAAACCCGAAGTTATTGCTGAAGAAGCATCTGTAGGACCATCAGACGACAAAGTCGTTTCTGGTCAAATGGCTGCATATCTTCAAGCACTAAAAATCGCTAATAAGTAATCCAATAGGAGAATTACAAAAATGTTTAACGCAGAACACCTTATGGAGAAATGGCAGCCAGTTTTGGATGCCGATGAAGCTCCTGCATTTAAAGACAACTACCGTAAATCGGTAACTGCCACTCTTCTCGAAAATACCGAGAAAGCCCTACGCGAAGAGCGTCAACAGGGTCGCTTCAATCTAAACGAAGCTGCTCCTGCTAACGCAACTGGCGGCGGCGTTGATAACTGGGATCCAATCTTGATCTCTCTTGTACGTCGTGCAATGCCTAATTTGATTGCTTATGATATCTGCGGCGTTCAGCCAATGACTGGTCCAACCGGCCTTATCTTTGCAATGAAATCACGTTACCATGCACAAAATGGTACTGAAGCATTGTTCAATGAAGCTGACTCTGACTTCTCGTCATCGTCCTTCAGTGGTTCTACTCCAACAGCAAAAAATGGTACTCATGCCGGAACTACTGACTCTATGGTCAATGGTGGTACTGATACTACTCCTGCTGATACTGTAAACGATGCCTTCGGTTTCGGTGGTGGTATGACTACTGCAGAATCTGAAGCTCTTGGCGATGCTGGCGGTAATGCCTTCGGTCAAATGGCGTTCTCAATCGAAAAAGCAACTGTGACTGCAAAATCACGTGCTTTGAAAGCTGAGTACACTATGGAATTGGCTCAAGACTTGAAAGCTGTTCATGGTTTGGACGCTGAATCAGAATTGGCAAATATCTTGTCTTCTGAAATCTTGGCTGAAATCAACCGTGAAGTTATCCGTACTATCAACTCACGCGCTAAGCTTGGTGCACAACAATCGGATCTGACTGCTGCTGGTATCTTCGACTTGGATACAGACGCTGATGGCCGTTGGTCAGTTGAGAAATACAAAGGTCTGTTGGTACAAATCGAGCGTGAATCTAACCAAATTGCTAAAGACACACGTCGCGGCAAAGGTAACTTCATTCTAGTTTCTTCGGACGTAGCTGCAGCTTTGGTTGCCGCTGGTATGTTGGACTACACTCCAGCTTTGTCGACCAACTTGAATGTTGACGATACAGGCAACACCTTCGCTGGTGTCCTGAATGGTCGCACTAAAGTTTACATCGACCCATATGCAACTGTTAACTACGTAACCGTTGGTTACCGTGGTACTACTGCTTATGACGCTGGCTTGTTCTATTGCCCATATGTTCCTTTGACTATGGTTCGTGCAGTTGGTGAGCAAAACTTCCAACCGAAAATCGGCTTTAAGACTCGCTACGGTATGGTTGCAAATCCATTCGTTGGGTCTTCTGCTGGCGATGATATCGGTGCTGTTCGTGCAAACCAATACTACCGTATCTTCCGCGTCGACAATATTCTTGGCGCTGCATAATCTTAGGATTATCATTATAGTACTGAAAAGGGCCTACGGGCCCTTTTCTTTTGCGTATAAATAATGGTATAATACTCTGACTGAGTGGAGAACAACTATGCCATACGAAATATCAACAAACTTTAACGTTCAGCAAACTAGTGTCGTAAATGAGGCTATGTCTTATGCGAATGGTATTAGCTTCCGTTTAGCTATTGATAAGCTAAAATTCCCAAATGTTGAATACACTGTACAAACTTTGGCACTTCCAGATCTTTCTGCGACAGGTGCGCTGGTGAATACACCTCAACGTAATATCACAATGGCTCCTGATAAGATCGATTATTCTCCGTTCGAGATGACTTTCTTGGTTGATGAGTACCTTACTAACTATATCGAGATCCACGACTGGATGCTAGGTTTGGTTAAAGAGGCAGAAGTCTCTAATGTACAAAAGACCAGAGATCTAACATTACAGGTTTTAACATCACATAACAATGTGGCAAAGGAGATTGTATTTGTCAACGCATATCCAACAAACCTAAGTTCCCTTCCGTTTGATACGACTATCACGGATACTAACTATCTTGTTGCTAACGTAACCTTCAATTATAGCTACTTTAAATTCATATAAATACTTCTATATTATAATGCTAAAGGCGAAAAATTATGTTGATCATTGATGACATCTTTAAGATGTGGAAAAAAGACGCCGAGATAGATGACATGCATTTGGATGATGCATCAAGAGATTCATCTAGACTCCACGCAAAGTACCTAGAACTCCTTATGACTACTAAGCTTCAGTTGAAGCGTAGAGAAAGTCAACTGCAGTTTTTACTCAAAGACAAATGGTTATGGTACAATGGCAAATTGTCTAAAGAAGAAATGGACACTAAAGGATGGATCTATGATCCGTTCAATGGCCTTGCCAAGCCCCTAAAAGGTGAAATGGATTATTATTACAACACAGACAAAGATATCATTTTGGCTAACGAGCAAATAGAGTATCTTAAAACATTAATAGATACTCTAGAACAGATTATGGAATCGGTCAAGTGGAGACACCAAACGATTGGTAACATGATTAAATGGAGACAATTTACGTCTGGTGTATAATGGACATTATTAAGATTCACAAAAAGAATCATGCCTTTCTTCATATCGATTGCGAACCATCTACTGCAAATGAATTATCTGATTTTTTTACCTTCTTCGTTCCGGGTTATCAGTTCATGCCTTCTTTTAAGAATAAGGTATGGGATGGAAAGATTAGATTATTTGATACACGCACCCGTGAGCTATACGCAGGCCTGTACAAGTATGTTGAAGAGTTTGCAAATGTAGAAGGTAGAGACTACAGGATTGAGCTAGGACATGATGCTTATTATGGTTTACCTAAAACTGAATTAGATCCAGATCTTTCGTTTATTAAAGAGCTGAATCTATCTTCTAATGGTAAACCTATTGAGCCAAGAGATTATCAAATTGAAGCAATTCAACATGCGCTGTCTACTAAATCAGCATTGTTGGTATCACCTACTGCCTCTGGCAAATCACTTGTCATCTATGCAATTCTTAGATGGTATCTAGCACGTTATAACAAAAAAATATTAATCATTGTTCCTACTACTTCGTTGGTCCAACAGTTGTATTCTGATTTTGATGATTACGCTACGTTCGACGAAAGCTTTAATTCCAAAGATACATGCCATAGAATCTATTCTGGTAAAGAAAAGGTAACCAGCCAACAGGTTGTTATCTCTACATGGCAATCAATCTACAAAATGCCGCAAGCTTGGTTCGAGCAATTTGGTTGTGTATTTGGTGATGAAGCTCATAACTTTAAAGCTAAATCATTGATTGGTATCCTTACTAAGCTAAAAGATGCTGAATATCGATTTGGTACAACTGGTACTCTTGATGGAACTCAAACTCATAAACTAGTATTAGAAGGTTTGTTCGGTCCTGCGTATTATGTCACTACTACTAAAAAGCTAATGGATGAAGGTTCTTTGTCAGAACTTAAAATCTCAATATTGCTTCTTAAATATCCCGAAGAAATACGTAAAGCCTGGGGTAAAAAGACATACCAGCAAGAAATAGATTACATTGTAACATATGAGAAACGTAACAGTCTTATCACCAAATTAGCTTTAGACCAAGATGGCAATACTCTGGTCTTGTTTCAATATGTAGAAAAACATGGCAAACCTCTGTATGATATGATTAAATCTGCTGCTCATTCTCGTAGGAAAGTATTCTTTGTATCTGGTGAGGTAGATACTGATACTCGTGAGAATGTCAGAAAGATTACCGAGACTGAGAAGAACGCGATCATAGTCGCGTCGTTAGGAACGTTTTCAACAGGTATAAATATTAGAAACCTACACAATATTATCTTTGCTTCACCTTCTAAATCTCAAATTAAAGTATTGCAATCTATTGGTAGGGGATTACGTAAAAGTGATGATGGTCGTCATGCACAACTATATGATGTTGCTGATGATCTACATTGGAAATCAAAGAAGAATTATACACTCGATCATGCTGCAGAACGAATCAAGATCTATACAAAAGAAAAATTCAAATATAAAATATATGAGATTGACATTTAATGGAAGATTCAAACCCATATCGAGAATTAAATATTCGACATTTTAAACTTACATCTGGTGAGGAGATCATAGGTCTGATCACTTCACTAGATGCTAAGAAACAACTAATTCACGTCGAACGCCCAGTGGTTATACATACTAGTATAGGGAGAACGCATGAACGTTATTATATGAATGAATGGATGCCAATGTCTAGGAATAAGACAGCCCAGTTAGCCATAATGCATGTAGTAGCACAAACCGAAGTCACTGATGAAATGAAAGAACACTATATAAAATATTGCATACGAACAAGTGATAGTATACAAGAGCTTACTGATCCATATGATGATGACCAAGATATGGTAACACCTGATAGATCTAAGTTCCATTAACTGTGTATACCCCTACCCTCAAGCTGACTCTTCTATTATACCACAGTTTTGCCAGTTTGTACATAGGTAAAACGCATTTATTTAAAAATAATTTTATAAAATAACAGTGTACATTTCCTTAGAATTGGTGTATAATAGTACCAATAACATATACTAGGAGTATATCATGAAGCCAAGAGAGAAACCTCATTACGTCAACAACCGTGAATTTTCACATGCAGTCGTTGACTATGTCACCTCAGTAGTAGTAGCTAAAGAGGCCGACGCAGAACATCCCAAAGTCACCAATTATATCGCTTCATGCTTTCTTAAAATTTCTGAAGGCCTATCACATAAGTCTAACTTCATTCGATATACCTATCGTGAAGAGATGGTTATGGATGCTGTAGAGAATTGCCTCAAAGCAATTTACAATTATAATATTGATGCAGCAACTAGAACTGGACTTCCCAACGCGTTCGCGTATTTTACCCAAATCTGTTATTATGCCTTTTTGCGCCGTATTGCCAAAGAGAAGAAACAACAAGATCTGAAGTTCCGTTATATGGAAACTGCAGGTATTGAAAACTTTATCCATTATGATTCAAATGATATGAGTGGACATCACGGCGTTGAACGCATGTTTGTAGATCAGCTTCGTGACCGTATTGACAAAATCAAAGGTGCCGATCATATAATTAAGGCGTTTAGTAAAGAAGAAAAAGAACGTCAACGCGAACTGAAAAAACAGGGCCTTGAGCTCTTTATGGGATAACTACATGAAAATAGCTATTTTGAATGATACACACGCAGGTGTGCGAAACTCATCTGACATATTTGTTGATTACCATCGAAGATTCTTTGAAGAAGTATTCTTTCCATATCTGAACGAACATAATATCAAACAGATTCTCCACCTTGGAGATTACTACGATCATCGCAAATTCGTTAACTTTAAAGCACTCAATGAGAATCGTAAGCATTTTCTTGAGATGCTAAAGCTATATGGTATTACTATGGATATTATTCCGGGTAATCATGACGTCTATTATAAAAATACCAATGAGTTATGTTCTCTAAAAGAACTACTCGGTCACTATATGAATGAAGTCAATATCATAATGGAACCAACCGTTATGAATTATGATGGTTGTAAGATTGCGCTTCTTCCATGGATCAATAACGAAAACTATACTGAATCACTCAAATTTGTTGAGAACTGTAAAGCATCAATTATGGGTGCACACCTAGAACTTCAAGGTTTTGAAATGATGCGTGGTGTAGAGAATACTCACGGTATGAGTGCCGAGATATTCAGTAGGTTTGAACAAGTCTGGTCTGGACATTTCCATACTAAATCTGAAAAGGGTAATATCAAATACCTAGGTTCTCAAATGGAATTCACGTGGGCTGACGCTCACGATAAAAAGTATTTTCATATCTTTGATACAGCAACACGTGAGATGACTCCGGTCAATAATCCTCTCACAATGTTTGAAAAAATTATGTACAATGACGAGAAAATAGATTATAATAGTACAGATATAAGCCAATACGCAAACAAGTTTATTAAGATTATTGTAGTCAATAAAGCTGATCCTTTTATATTCGATCGCTTCATTGACCGCCTGAATCAATTAGGTGTCCATGATCTTAAGATTGCCGAAACCTTTGATGAGTTTGTTGGTATCAACGTTGATGACGAAGGCATATCTGTTGAAGATACAACTCAACTATTAGATTCCTATGTTGAAGCTGTAGAAACTGATTTAGACAAAGGTAGGATTAAACACATGATGCGAAGCTTATACGTTGAAGCCCAAAATTTAGAGATAGTATAAATGATCGTATTCCAAAAAGTACGTTGGAAGAATTTTCTTTCTACGGGTGATAATTTTACTGAAGTCCAACTAAATCGTTCTCCGTCTACTCTTATTGTAGGGCAGAATGGTGCAGGCAAATCTACTCTATTAGATGCATTGTCCTTTAGTCTATTTGGTAAACCACACCGTGATATCAATAAGCCACAACTAATCAATTCTATTAATAATAAGAACTGCGTTGTAGAAGTTGAATTCGCGGTTGGTCGGCATGAATTTAAAATCATTCGTGGTATCAAACCAAACCAATTTGAAATTTACCAGAATGGATCTATGATCAATCAGGAAGCAAATGCTCGTGATTATCAGAAGTACCTTGAACAAAATATCATTAAACTGAACCATAAATCTTTCCATCAGATTGTTGTGCTAGGTTCATCTTCGTTCATTCCATTCATGCAACTTCCTGGTGGACATCGTCGCGAAGTGATCGAAGACCTTCTTGATATTGGAGTCTTTTCTAAAATGAATGGTCTATTGCGTGAGCGTGCAATGGGTATGAAAGAACAGCTAAAGGATATGAACTTTTCTTTAGAACTAATTAAAGAAAAAATCATTCTTCAACGTCGTTATATCCGTGATATAACTGAAATTAGTACAGGTATCATCAAAGAGAAGACTGGCCAGATACTGGGATTTCAGGCCGAGATCGTTCAACTACAAGAAGAAAATAGTGTTACTTCAACCTTTATCGAGGAAAGACAACATGGGCTCCAAACTGAAATCAAAAAATCTCATGACAAAAGGCAAGCGTTACTCCACTTCTCGGCTCAGTTCCAAGAGCAAATTAGGTCAGTCGTTAAAGACGCGAAGTTTTATGAAGATAATGAAACATGCCCAGTATGTACCCAAAGTATTGATTCGGAGATTAGGACCGAAAAACTCCAAGGGGCAAAGACAAGAGCCAAGGAGCTTGACGAAGGGTTATCACATGCCGCTAAAGAGTCAGCTACTGTGGAATCGGTTATTGAACGGCTCAATGGCGTTGCAGAGCAGATTAGAGAAGCAACCGCTAATATATCTTCTAACAATAAAACAATCATACGGCTGCAAGGACAAATACGTAATCTCGAAAATGACATAACCAATCTAAACGCTAAAGATGGTGATCTGTCTGAAGCTAATCAAATCCTTAATGACAATACTGATGACAAAGATGCTCTTACTGAACGTAAATTAGAAATGATGGAAACACGTACGTATTACGAGGCGTGTTCTGAAATGCTAAAAGATACTGGTATCAAAACAAAGATCATTAAAGAATATCTACCAGTGATGAACAACCTAGTCAACAAGTACCTACAAGTGCTCGACTTCTTTGTTCAGTTCCATCTGGACGAAAACTTCTCAGAAACTATTAAATCTCGTCATCGCGATGCATTTAACTATGCATCATTCTCTGAAGGCGAAAAGCAACGTATAGATCTGGCACTTCTGTTCACATGGCGTCAGATTGCTAAGATGAAGAATTCGGCAGCAACAAACCTCCTTATCTTAGATGAGACATTCGATTCTTCACTAGATCATGATGGTGTTGATAACTTGATGAAGATCCTTGGCACTCTGGATGATGACTCAAATATCTTCGTCATTAGCCATAAGGGTGATCTACTTGATGGCAAATTCAGGAACAAGATCGAATTCACCAAAGAAAACAACTTTTCAAAGATGAAATTAAGTGAGTAATAATGTATCATATAGTGTACATTAGAGCTCTTGTGTATCTTTTATGATACACTATGGGATAAATAAAAAAAATAAGTTAAAATAAGTGTGTACATTGGCATAAGTTCGTAGTATAATATACCTATAGATTGAGGAGATACAGTCATGGAAAATACTACGATAGCCAAGCTGCTTGCAAAAGAAAACATTACAGTAACGTATGGTAATTACCGTACGGCGTTCTTTGATGTGGAAAAGCGTGAATTAGGTTTGCCCCGTCTGAAGTATATGGACAAAGACATTAATGACCTAATGACTGGTCATGAAGTCGGTCATGCATTGTATACTCCGGCAGATGGATGGCATGATTCCATTACCGAAATTCCTAATGTGCCACGTGCATATATCAACGTTGTAGAAGATATCCGTATCGAAAAACATATTCAACGTCAATATCCTGGTTTAGGCGGATGCTTTAAACGCGGATATAGCAAATTGAATGACGAGGATTTCTTCGGCATCGTTGCCAATAATATTGATGTGCCACAAGCTCATCTTATCGATCGTATCAACCTCAAAGCAAAACTTCGTACGTTGATCGATGTAGAATTTTCGAGTAAAGAGCAAGACGTCGTTAATCAGGCTTTCGCTGTTGAAACCTGGGAAGATGTTTTGGAAGCATGTAAAGCAATATACAATTTTATTGAGGAAAATAGAAATGAAGAAACTAAACACAAAGCTGGCGATCTTGAGCAATCGGATCCAACTATTGATATTGACGTATCTTTCTCGGACTCTGGATCTAATTCCGGGAATGGTGAAGAAAATCCTGATGCTCAACAATTTAGATCTAGCTCTTCTCCTGAGGCGAGCGGCTCTGGTAGAGCGCAAAGTGCAGCTGCACCGAAAGATGTAGATCGTTCGGACCTTAATGAGGAAGGTGAGTTATCAGTAGCTACTGCTGGTGGCGCTGGTGCTATCGATCCACACCAGAATATCACGCATGACTATTTTCGGAATATGGAAAACACTCTTCTTGATATAGACCAGTTCGGTCGTCAACGTAGAATTGTTAAAGCTATTACTCGCAAACAAGCCGAAGAGATGATTATAACTTATAAAGAGTTATTTGACATGCGCGATAAATTCATAGCCGAAGAAGACGACAATGAATATTATTACTATAATGATAATGGCAAAGATGCATACGAAGAAGAGTTAAAACAGTTCAACATTGAAACCAAAAAATATGTTGGTGTTATGGCTAAAGAATTCGAAATGCGCAAGCAAGCGTACCGTTACTCACGGTCAGCTACTGCTCGTTCAGGCTCTCTGGATATGACCAAGGTACATAGCTATCGTTATAATGATGATATCTTTAACCGTGTTACTCAAATGGCAGATGCTAAATCTCATGGCATGGTGCTTATCATTGACTTCTCTGGATCAATGTCGCAAGTGATCGGTGATGTAATACGTCAAGCTCTTACTCTTGCTTCGTTCTGCAAGAAGGTAAGTATCCCATTTGAGGTATATAGCTTTACTACTAAAAACCACAAAAAAGTCTCGTATGTTCCTATTCATGACAACATGATCGATCACACAGATGGACAGATCATTCAACTGTTAACATCATCAATGAGCAAAGTTGATTATCTTCGTGGATATAATGATTTGTTCCGCATTGTCGGTAAAAGGTTCTCAGTACGTCTTCCACTTGTAGAGCAGCTTGGTGGTACTCCATTGAACCAAACTATTATGGCTTCTCGTTTCATCTTGGCCGACTTTAAAGCTAAGCACAACATACAAAAAATCAATGCTATCTTTTTGACTGACGGAGATGCCCAGTCGATGTATGTCAAAGGTCCTAGCCGTCCTGAAGATCAAACTATTCAAATCTCTGGCGAAACTATTTACATGGATGGTAAATTTGTCGATGGTGCACGCGGATATTCTTCTAACCGTGACCGTACAACTACCGAAAACCTTTTAAAGATTTTAGGTCAAAAGTACAACATCGTTGGTTTCTTTGTGTGTGATGGTAATCAAATAAACCGCAGGATCTATTCTGCGGTAGGTGAATTTATTACTACTGATAAGCTTAAAGAAATCCGTAAGTACTATAATAAAAACAAATTTGTATCCTTTGCCAATAGCGGAGGTTATAATACATTCTACATTATCAAAGGTGAACGTAACTCTTTGGATACCAGCGATGATGAATTCGAAGTTTCGGAAAACGCTAATAAAAGCGAAATCCAACGGGCTTTCAAAAAATTCACTAACTCTAAAAAATCAAACAAAATCTTTGCGACCGAATTCGCCAAGATGGTAGCTTAGGAGATATATTATGACCACATGTAACTATACAGAACTTCAAGCCAAACGGATTGAAAACGTAATGAATGTAATCGAAAAGTGTCCAGTTGGAACTTGGGGCCATAATCATTGGTCTACAGTTCTGGCATGCCTCACCCGTGAGTGGAGGCGGAGCGCACAACTGTGTCAAAAATGATACACTTTCGCAAATAAATGAAAAATAGCTAAAATAAGTGTGTACATCTCCAATGTTACGTGTTAATATGGTATCAAGAGATAAACATGGAGAACTATATTATGATCACGATTCACCAAATCCAACTGACAGCCGACCAAATTGACCTTATCAATGAAAAAGGTCACGATGCGGTTCCGGCTCAATCTGCTAAATTGGCTGTGTCAATCTTTGGCGCTGATAAATTCAAAGCTGAAAACTTTAAGTTCTACACTGAAGCTTACCAAGTAGATACTACTGACTTGGAAAAAGCTTTTGAGTGGACTAACCTTTGGAACAACCAAAAAGCAGTGGATGTAATTGGTGATCACGGATACTCATCTTCTACCGGAGACATCTTCGAAGTCAATGGTGAGTACTTCATGTGTGGCATGATGGGTTTCGAAAAGCTTGAAATGATGAAAGAGGCTGCTTAATATGAAAAATACAGCAATTCAATCTACCGCAACTATCCTTAACCTGATCTTGGTAATTGCAATCTTTTATGTTACCACACAGATCTCCGGCATGTCTGACCAGCAGATCGCTATTCAGCGTGCTTTGATTGAAGCTCAATTGTGAAAAAAAATGTTATTTTGCGAAAATAACTGTGTACATTACCTCGGATACGTGGTATAATATATTATAAATTGATGGAGAACACTATATTATGATGAACTTGACTAAAGAACTGAACGTTCGCTTTCCGGACCAATCAAATTTCTTCCCTAAAACAGTTTTGGCTGTTGCTCGGGAACTTGGAATAAAGGATGGCGATGCCTATAAATTTGTAACGGCCCAGCCTAAGATCCGCCGTGGATTGTACAACTTAGAAGCACAGCTCCTCCAATTCCGTAGCAAAAACCATATTGAGGAGAAACCTGTGTCTGGCGGTGTTCAATCTATTATTAATGATGAAGTTTTCATTCCAGACGCAGATCCTACTTATGTTCCATGGGGACATTTTAAAGATGTAGAATCGATTATCCGTGCTGGTATATTTTATCCTACATACGTATCAGGTCTATCCGGTAACGGTAAGACTTTAATGATCGAACAAGCAGCGGCTCGTCTAGGTCGTGAATATGTTCGTGTACAGATCCACCCAGAAACAGATGAAGATGATCTGATAGGTGGTTTTCGATTGATCAATGGTGAGACCGTGTTCAATAAAGGTCCCGTGATCAAGGCCATGGAGCGGGGCGCGATTCTTCTGATTGATGAGATAGATCGTGGCTCAAATAAGATCATGTGTCTCCAAGGTGTTATGGAAGGCAAGCCGGTTCTCATTAAGAAAACTGGCGAGATGGTACGTCCCGCTCCGGGCTTTAATATCTTTGCTACTGCCAATACAAAAGGCCAAGGATCTGAAGACGGCAAATTCATTGCTGCTACAGTTATTGACGAAGCTTTCCTTGAGCGTTTTGCTATTACTATGGACCAACCTTATGCTACTCTTAATATTGAGCGTAAGATTGTAATGAAACATATGGAAAAATACGGAAAGGTCGATGAAGCATTTGCTAAAAATCTGGTCACATGGTCAGAAACAATTCGTAAGACGTTTCAAGACGGTGGTGTCGATGAGGTTATATCAACCCGTCGTCTATGCCATATTGTTCAGTCTTATACTATATTTGGTCACAAGTTGAAAGCAATAGAATTGTGTATCTCTCGTTTTGATACGGATACTAAAGAAGCTTTCCTTGATTTGTATACTAAGGTTGATGTAGAATTCGAGGGCCAAATGAGTTCCATCAACAACACAGAGGAGAATGATGATGAGTGAAGACAATAAGGGCATTAAGTTTGACCAGGATAAACCTGATTACTCTTTGCTGCCCTTTGCAGCAATGGATGATGTAGTACGAGTTTTGACGTACGGAGCCAAGAAATATGATCGCTTTAACTGGCGTAATGTTGAGCGGCATCGCTATGAGGCTGCGGCTCTTCGTCATATCTCTGCGTATAAGCAAGGTGAAATCATGGATCCTGAAACAGGCCTGAATCACCTTGCTCATGCGATGTGTAGTCTCCTATTCCTAATGGAATTTGACCGTATTGAACAAAAGAAACCAAGTGAAAAAAAAGATGTCCAAATGACACTTAATTTCACTCAGCCTATGTACATTTACAGTGATATGGTGTATAATAATAAAGTAAACGAATTTCTTGATAAGGTGAGCTATGAAACTAAGTAATGAAACTATTGGTGTATTAAAGAACTTTGCTTCGATTAATTCGAACATTGTTATAAATACAGGTTCAGAGGTACGTACTATCTCTGAGGCAAAAAGTATTTTGGCAAAAGCCACTGTGACTGAATCATTTGATACCTCGTTTGGTATCTACGATTTAAACGAATTCCTCGGTGTTGTCGGTATGTTTGACGATCCTGAATTGAATATTCCAGATGATGGACTATCAATTAGGATCTCACAAGACCGTCGAGCAGTAAAGTATTTCTTTTCGGAGCCGTCTATCCTGACTTCTCCGGCAAAGGATATTGTATTGCCTTCCACCGAGGTAGCCTTTAAACTGACACAAGAAGATATGTCAACTCTTCGTAAAGCAGCAGCCGCGCTTGGTGTCAGTGATGTGACTATTGTTGGAGCCTCTGGTTCTAGCGGTATGAACATCCTTGTTACCGATGTTAAAGACTCTACATCCAATTCATTCAATATTGACATTGATGAATGCACACGATCAGAGGAACCATTCAAGTTCGTATTTAACATCGGTAACTTCAAGTTTGTGGGAGGAGATTATGAAGTAAGTATTTCTAAACGTCTCATCTCTCACTTTAAGAATCTCAATGTTCCTATTGAATATTGGGTAGCCCTCGAAAAAACCTCAAAATTCGGAGAATAACCTATGACTGATACCACCGCAACAGAAGTTGCAAATGAAACCCCTGTAGCTGCAGCGCCTTCTCTAGGTCTTAATGATCTAGTAGCAGTAATTCAAATCATCGACGTTGTATCTAAACGTGGTGCGTTTGAAGGATCTGAACTGGAAAGCGTGGGTGCAGTTCGTACTCGCATTTCAGCTTTCTTGGATGCTCATAAAAAACCAGCAGAACCAACAGAAGAAGCTCCTGCCGAAGATGAACCGGTTCATAATGAACCACCTGTTGAAACTCAAGGGTCTTAAAGCCCTTCATTTTCCCCAATAGCTAAGTTGGTATACCCTACTGTCGTGCAGTAGGTATACTAATTAGTATAAATAATGATTTTAAGGGGTGTATTATGTCTACAGAAGAGTATTGGAAGTGGATCCATACCAACGTACAATGAGTTACTTTGGATTCATTATCATCGGCATCATTGAAAGTATTGCTATCTATTGGTTAATAGACTGGGAATGCCTAACTAAAGATGAGGAATAATATATGGCATATTCAGAAAAAGTATTAGATCATTATGATAATCCAAGAAATGTTGGATCTCTAGATAACGAGGACCCTTCAGTTGGTACAGGTATGGTTGGTGCTCCTGCTTGCGGCGATGTGATGAAACTTCAGATCAAAGTAAAAGAAGGAATAATTATAGATGCCAAATTCAAAACCTACGGCTGTGGAAGTGCGATTGCGTCGAGTTCGCTTATTACTGAATGGGTCAAAGGACGGACACTTGACGAAGCTACAAAGATACAAAATAGCGAAATTGCTGCTGAACTTGCCCTACCCCCCGTTAAAATTCATTGTTCAATACTTGCAGAAGATGCCATCAAAGCGGCGGTCAATGACTTCAGACAAAAAGAAAAGTTAGTGTGATAACACTAACCGACAAAGCTTGTGATAAAATTAAATCACAACTCAAAAAACGAGGCAAGGGTGTTGGTATTCGGTTGGCCGTAAGGACTACTGGTTGTAGTGGTCTTGCTTATGTGTTAGAATACGTAGATGAATACCCAAAAGAAATTGGGATCGCCAATTATCCATACCCAGATTTTGGAATCTTTGTTGACGCAAAAAGTGGTATATATCTAGATGGATTAACCATGGATTGGGTGCGCAATGGATTAAATGAGGGGTTTGATTTTAAAAACCCAAACGAACGTGACCGCTGCGGGTGCGGAGAAAGTTTTAGAGCATGATAAACGTAACAGATTCAGCAAAGACAAAGATATTAGATCTTCTTGCTGAAGAAAATAATCCGAACCTATATTTAAGAACATCCGTGCAAGGTGGTGGTTGTAGTGGATTTAGCTATGGGTTCACATTCGACGAAGTGATGAACGAAGATGATTTTGAAATGCCATTAGAGCAATCCAAGATACTAATAGATGCTATGAGTATGCAATACTTAGAAGGAGCAACTGTTGACTATAAGGAAGATCTTCAGGGTTCACAGTTTGTCATAACCAATCCGAACGTTCAGTCAACTTGTGGCTGTGGCAGTTCATTTAGTATGTAACACTAAACAATTTTTATAACACAATCAAGGAACTATATTATGTTGTCCAATCCAGAAGATCGCAAAAAACTTCTAAACTTTATTAAAGAATTGTCAGATTCTATGACTCGCAATTCAGCCGAAAAAGACTTCCAAAAGGATGTTATCGATCGTGCCCATGACGATCTTAATATTGATAAGAAACACATCCGTAAATTAGCTGCGCTTTATCATCGTCAAAACTTCACTACTGTTCAACAAGAGCAGGAAGAAGTGATGGAACTCTATGAGCTGATTACTAGTAAACCAGACGTTGCATAATACGGAGTATAGCACAGTCTGGTAGTGCGCTTGGTTTGGGACCAAGAGGTCCAAGGTTCGAATCCTTGTACTCCGACCAATAAATGTATATATAATACGTGTTGTAATTAGTGCGCTCCTCTAGGATGTATTGTTCTAGAGGAGCTTTTACTTTGCAACATAAATGAAGGAATTAAAATGAAAATTCGTAATGACTTTACTGTGAGTGAATATATTCCACAATATGAACCAACCAAAATCAAATGGCAAATTCGTTGTGGCGGCAGTCTAATTAGTATATTTAATAATGAACAGATTGCCTATGACACGGCAAAGAACCTAAATATTGATCCATGGTTTCTGGAACGTGGACAAACTCAAAAAGATAGAGCTAAAAGTTACACATATTAACTGTGTACAATCTTTGAAAACTGTGGTATAATATACCTATATTAAATTATGGAGCACGTGAATGTCTGATTTCCTTTGGGTCGAAAAGTATCGCCCACGTACTGTTGCGGAAACTATTCTTCCAAACAGTCTTAAAACTACCTTTCAACAGATTTGTGATTCGGGTGAGATTCCGAATATGCTTTTCACCGGTACTGCCGGTGTAGGTAAAACAACTGTTGCTCGAGCATTATGTAATCAACTAGAACTAGATTACATCGTAGTCAATGGCTCTGAAGAGGGTAACATTGAGACTCTCCGTACGAAGATCAAACACTTCGCTTCTACGGTATCACTTCAAGGTGGCTATAAAGTAGTTATTCTTGATGAGGCTGATTATCTAAACGCTCAATCATTTCAGCCGGCTCTTCGTGGTTTTATCGAAGAGTTTGCTAATAATTGCCGATTCATTCTTACATGTAATTTTAAGAATCGTATCATTGAGCCTCTGCACTCTCGTTGCAGTGTGTATGACTTTACCATTCCTAAAGGCGAAAAGCCCCAGGTTGCTGGTACGTTCTTTAAACGGGTTATGGATATTCTCGCAAAAGAAAAAATCACATATGATCAAAAGGTTTTGGCTGAATTAGTTCAGCGTTACTTTCCTGACTTCCGTAGGGTTATCAATGAATGCCAACGATATTCTGCGTCTGGCACTATTGACACTGGCGTACTGGTTAACCTATCTGATCAAAATGTTAAAACTCTTGTTGGTTATCTTAAGGCCAAAGACTTTAAATCGATGCGTGGATGGGTTGCTGACAATATTGATACCGAACCGCATGTAATCTTTCGTAGGATCTATGATTCAATGAATGATAATATTGTTCCACAATCTATTCCTCAGGTTGTGTTAATACTAGCTGACTATCAGTACAAGAATGCTTTTGTTGCTGATCACGAGTTAAATGTTGTGGCTTGTTTGACCGAGCTTATGGCATCAACGGAGTGGAAGTAATGAAGTGGATCTTCGCGATAATCTTTATTGCATTATTGGCATATAACAACGGTGCACTATTTAAAGCTATTCATTCCGCTATAATGAATACATTATAATAATTGAGAGCAATACATAATGAATCCCTTTGACTACCTAAACTCAATAAATACAACCAAGAAAGATATCATGGTTGACGATCTATCGGAAAAGGCTTATAACGGCTTTATGGTAAATCGTGGCTTGTCTTACTTTGCTGATACTATTTTACTAGCAAATGAGATGAATATTCACCATCAAATTGATTCCCGCCTTCAATTTGATTTTCTTATAAATACAGTTAGGAACAGAAAACGTTTCTCTAAATGGCTGAAAGCCGACGATAGTGAAGCGCTTCAAACCGTCAAAGAGTATTATGGCTATAGCAATGAAAAAGCTCGTCAAGCTTTGACTTTATTAACTGAATCACAAGTGAGTGAATTGAATAAGAGGATCTACAAAGGTGGAAAAAGATAATAATAGCGTAGAGATCTCATGGACTCCAGCCATGATGCTAGAGATCTCTATTAAAGAACCTGATGATTTTTTAAAAATTAGAGAAACATTAACTCGTATTGGCGTAGCTTCTCGCAAAGACAATAGACTCTACCAGTCTTGTCATATCTTGCATAAGCAAGGTCGGTATTTTATTGTACATTTTAAAGAATTATTTTTGTTAGATGGTAAGCCTTCTAACTTAATGGAGAATGACATTCAGCGCCGTAATACTATTACGACATTGATGTCTGACTGGGGATTAGTTGAAATCATCAACGTAGACCAAGCTGCTGATAAAGCACCTCTGCGTCAGATTAAAGTAATCCCTCACAAGGACAAAGACAAATGGGAGCTTTGTCCAAAATATAATATCGGCAATACTAAGTAATTTAGAACTGCCGATATATATAACCATGGATGCGGATTTAATCCGGTCCATAACTTAATCTTGCTTGATCAAAGGAGATACACATGACAGGCGTAAATGTAACTAAATTGTTCCCCCGTTCATCTTTTGTTGGTTTCGACCATCTATTCGATGAATTAGATCGTGCGGCACGTCAGGCCAACGAACATTATCCCCCACACAACATCGTTAAAGTTGATGATCACGAGTATGTGATCGAACTGGCTATTGCCGGTTTTAGACGTGACGAGTTGCAAATTGAGGTTAATGACCGTACACTGAGCGTAAAGGGCGATCATGTTTCCCTAGGTAGAGAATATATCCATAAGGGTATTTCTGCTAAAAAGTTCCATAGAACTTTCAGGCTGTCTGAATACGTACAAGTACACGGAGCTGATCTCGTGGATGGAATCCTTGCAATTCAATTGAAGGTTGTACTTCCAGAAGATAAGCGTCCTCGCAAGATTTTAATCAACAATAGCGAGGAACACACACATGACCGCGATAGCACTCGAAGCCCAGAGCTTCTTAACGAAAATACTAGAGTCAATCTATGATAGCCTAAAATCATTTGGAAAAGCAATAGTTATTGCTCGTCAATTACAAGCAAATTACGAAGTAGCTAAAATGCTACAACGTGAATACCCTAACGAATCATTTGACTATGTCTTTAAAATGGTTCAGGCAGGTAGTATTGAAGGATTGACAAAATGATGAAATGGTTATTTGAAATGTTGGCTTTAACCGAAGAACGCGTAAAGTATCGTAAAACTGTATCAGAACTTAAAGCTCTTACAGATTATGAACTCCGTGATATTGGGTTAACACGAGGTGAGATTCATGACGTTGCGTGCAACGCAGCTTCTCATTGACTATAGGGTTGCTACTCAATAAGCACGCGAGGAGCCACGGTTAGCTCCTCAAGCCGTTTATAATGGAGCTACGGATGACGTTAGATCAATTGATACCATATATAATTACACAGAGCATTATTGCTGTCATGTTATTATCTTTACCTCTTGGTATAGCATGGTGGATATATGATCTAATACGTAGCTTTTTTAAAAACAATAAGTAAATCACACACACAGGAGATCTTAAATGATTCTAAATTTTAAACAACTCATCGACCACAACAAATCTTTCTATGATACATTTGTTGACCTTAAAGTTACTGGTTGGAATACCTATTCCAATGCGTTGAATGCTTATACATTCAACTTCTTTAAAGACCAAATCGCCCATATGGATAACGAAGTTAACAAGCTTGGTACAACTATGAAAAAGGGCGTAAAAAATGTCTAATAAAAATCCGTTTGAAATCCGGGCTGATATGCTCGCTATGGCCAAAGACTATATGGATCGTCAATGGGAAATGAACTACTCGTTTGCCAACCAATTGTTTGATCAAGGTAGGAAAACCGCCGAAGAAGTTCAAGCATCATTGAAACCATATTCGACTGATGAGCTTATTAAAAAAGCAAATGAGTTTTATAGTTTCGTGTCTAAAAAAGACTAAACAATCAGGCCCGTCTCACGGCGGGCCTTTCTTATTATAATGGAGTTATATAATGTCTGAAGTAAAAATCGTTCGTCTTGCCACTGGTGAAGAACTAATTTGTGAAATCAATAAAACTGAAACTGAAGGTGTATGGCGTTTTAAAGACGTTGCTATCCTCATCCCAACTCAAGCCAACAGCCTAGGACTTGCTCCGTTTATGGCATACTCTGATGCCCCATATGGCATGGAAATCAATGAAAAGTTCATCATGTTTATTGTTGAACCCGTAGCTGATTTAAAATCACAATGGCAAAAAATGTTCTCTAAAGTAATTACTGCAAATAATCAAAAGATTATCGTTTAACTGTGTACAAACGCGCCGTTATGTGTTATAATATACTTATTGATTATGGAGAAATGACCTTTGGAATTTTACACGAACATTGCTCGTTACGGAAATTCGCTATTATATCGCGGAATTAAGAACGGCCATCGATTCGAAGATCGAATCAAATTCTCCCCAGTACTCTATGAAGCCAACCCGGCTGGCACCGCGTATACCATGGACGGTATACGCGTGTCACCCCGTTCGTTTGATACTATGCGGGATGTAAAAGAACATAACGCCAGATGGAAAGGCGTCCACGGCCACGACGGTACACTATATGGCAATCAAAACTTTATTGCCCAGTTCGTCCAAGAAAAGTGGCCAACCGATATCGAGTTCAACCGTGATGCAATCAATGTATCATCTATCGATATCGAAGTAGAATCTGATGATGGGTTTCCACATCCAGATGATGCAGCTTATGCTGTAATCTCAATTACAATCAAAAACAATATCGATAACCTATACTATGTCTGGGGTCTGGACGATTATAGTACTCACAATTGTTCTATCGAAACTATTAGTGCTAGTGAGATTGTCTATGTCAAATGCTCTGACGAGCGTGAATTACTGCGTAGGTTCCTTGCTCATTGGAATTCAGATCGTCATTGCCCTGATGTAATCACCGGATGGAATACTAAATTCTTTGATATTCCGTACATCGTGAACCGTGTTGCCAAGGTGCTTGGCGAAGACTTCAGCAAAAAAATGTCACCATGGGGTCTGATCCAGGCCCGTGAGGTTGGTATTGCTGGTCGTGTCCAGAAGTATTATGAGCTCACAGGCATTTCACAACTCGATTACCTAGAACTATTTAAAAAGTTTGGCTATTCATACGGTCCACAAGAATCGTATAAACTTGACCATATTGCTACTGTTGTTCTAGGCGAAAGCAAGTTGTCGTTCGATGAATATACTTCTCTGCATGGGCTATACAAGCATGACTTTCAGAAGTTCATCGACTATAACATCAAAGACGTACAACTCGTAGACCGCCTTGAGGATAAGATGGGTCTTATTACTCTGGCGCTGACTATGGCATATCGTGGTGGCGTGAACTACTCCGATACACTAGGTACTACTGCTATCTGGGATTCGATTATTTTCCGAGATCTTTCTAATCGTGGCATTGTTGCACCGTATGCCGAAGAAAAGTTTAAGAGTGATTATCCAGGTGGTTATGTAAAAGTTCCGCAGGTCGGTCTACACAATTGGGTAGTATCTTTCGATTTGAACTCTCTGTATCCTAACATCATTGTTGAATGGAACATGTCCCCTGAGACAATCATTGAAAGCAAGCGTCTTACCCTAGATCCTGACATGTGTCTCAAGGGGTTTGATAACCCACATGATGAGTATGCATTAGCGGCTAACGGTGTTTTCTTTTCGAAAGAGAAGCAAGGTGTTCTTCCTAAAATCATTGTAGACTACTATAATGAACGTAAGGCTATCAAGAAACTCATGCTAGCTGCTCAGCAAGAAAAAGAACAGATGGACAAAACCAATAAGCAAGAGTTGTATCGGGTTGAACGTGACATTGCTCGTTATGAAAACCAGCAAATGGCTATTAAGATCCTGTTGAACTCTTTGTATGGTGCACTCGGCAACAAGTATTTCCGTTACTTTGATCTACGCGTAGCCGAAGCTATTACGCTCACAGGCCAGACAGTCATTCGGTGGGCTGAGATCAATGTTAATAAATTCATGAATAAGATCGTCGGTACTAAAAACTTCGACTATGTTATTGCTATTGACACTGATTCGGTCTATGTTAACTTCGGTCCGTTAGTTGATAAGTTCGTTTCGGCTAATCCGGTAGAAACTATCGATATGATCTGTCAGGACCAGTTCGAACCAATGCTGACCAAGTGTTATGAGCAACTGAGTAGCCAATTGTCAACCTATACTCCACGTATGGAAATGGCCCGTGAAGCTATTGCTGATGTTGGCATATGGACTGCCAAGAAACGCTATATTCTTAATGTGCATAACAACGAAGGAGTCCAGTATGCCGAGCCAAAGCTTAAGATCATGGGCATCGAAGCGATCAAGTCTTCAACGCCAGCGGCGTGTCGAGAAGCGCTTAAGGCTCTGTTTAAAGTTATCGTATCCGGTTCAGAAACCAAAACTCAGAATGCTATTCAATCGTTTAAAGAATACTTCTCAACTCTTCCACCAGAACAAGTATCATTTCCGCGCGGGGTGAATGACATTGGTAAATGGGTTCGTAAACGTGATGGGTTATATGCAAAAGGTACTCCGATCCACGTACGTGGCGCTATTCTTTATAACCACCATGTCAAAAACAAAGGTCTTGAAAAGAAGTATGAGCTTATTCAAAATGGCGAAAAGGTAAAGTTCTGCTACCTGAAAATGCCTAATCCTATACGTGAGAATGTCATTTCATTCCCATCGTATCTTCCTGCTGAGCTTCAACTCAATCGTTATGTTGACTATGATACTCAGTTCCAAAAAACATTCCTAGATCCAATTGCCCCAATCCTCGATGCTGTTGGTTGGAGTGCTGAATCCCGTATCAGTCTTGAAGACTTTTTTAGCTAGAATATTATGAAAATTAAACATGCCCCTATCCTTTCAACCGAAAAAATAGTTGAACACTATAGCAAACAAGATGGTGTTCCTGTTAAGTATGTGTGCACATCAGCCGTAAGTAAACATGCAGATTTTGCGGCTGATGTATTCTATCGTGAAACTCCTCATCCAGACTTTGGCAATCGGTACTTTGCGCTATACCAGAATCCTTATGCCAATAACGCACAGGTGATGATTACTAACGCCGATTGTATTGAAGACTTCGATTTTGGTATGATCACTGACAGAGATGGTGAAATGTGGTATTCTTCTCACCGCCACGATTGCCTCTTTATTGACAATTCCATGATTGACGGTGGTAGATCATACATCCGTTCAACCGGTGAAGTAAAAGTTTTTAAGATAAAAGATGGTATTTTTTGCGCTTAACTGTGTACATTTAACTAAAACCATGGTATAATATATTATGACTTGGATAAAAAAGGACTATTTTGATTACCCTCTACGTTTTATCATCGAGCTTATTGCATGGGCTCTTAGCATTGGGTGTAGTATTGTTATGGCGCTCACAGTACCCGATCCACCACTCATCCTACTATATCCTGTTTGGATCACCGGTTGTTCTCTTTATGCTTGGGCTGCTTATTCTCGCCGGTCATTCGGCATGCTAGCTAATTACCTATTACTTGTGACTATTGACTGCGTAGGTTTAATACGAATGAGTATAAATTAAATATGTACATTTATAGTAATATAGTGTATAATAACTATAACAAGGAATAAAATTATGGATCAAAAACAAGAACTACTAACTATCTTTATGGAAGAATGTGCCGAAGCTTCAATCGAAGCATCTAAGATCATTCGCTTCAATAAAGGTTATCAATTACTGGAATCAGAAATCGGTGATGTGATGTGTATGATTCAAATGATTGAAGAAGCTGGCATGATTAGCATGGACAGTGTTCTGGCTTGTGCTGATGCCAAACGTGAAAAACTTAAGCAATGGAGTAACCTAGATGCCTGATATGATTAATGATATTTACATGATGCACAGTAAATTCGGTGTAAAACAATGGTTTGAAGCCAATAAGCATGATAAAGAACTTATGGCAAACTATCTTGCATTCCGTATGTCTATGGTCAAAGAAGAATACGATGAAACGATGGAAGCAATCGAAGCCAAAGATGCCGAAGAAGTTGTCGACGGCTTGATTGATATTATCGTCTTTGCCCTTGGTACTTTGGATATATTCAATGTCGATGCTGGTGATGCATGGAACCGGATCTATCGGGCTAACATGCAAAAAGAACCTGGGGTTAAATCTGGACGGCCTAATCCATACGGACTTCCTGATATGCTCAAGCCAGAAGGCTGGGTAAATCCTAATCACAAAGGTAATCACGGTGACATCCCTAACGCTCTTTGATAATGTTTTTGACAACAAGACTCAAAAACGCATGGACTTCTCGGACTTTGATCAGTTCGAGAAGCTTCTCTACAATATATCAAAAGAAGCTGGGTTCAAGCCAGTGAAAGGGGAGAAGCTACCGAAAGGTGTCAAAGCTTCTCCCCTTATTTCTCCTGCGATATACAAGCCTGATACTACACGGGCAAATGATAACGTAACTGAATGGGCAGGTTGGGCTGCTGTTGACGTTGATGAACATAAGTTTGAAGGAAATTTAGAAGATGAATTACGCAGTCGGTACGGTGATAATCACTATGTTTGTTACTCTACTGCTAGCAGTACGACCAATCATCCAAAGTTTAGACTTGTGTTCCCACTTAAAACACCGGTTACACCTTCTAAAATACGCCACTTCTGGTTCGCTCTCAACGAACATATCGGAGCAATCGGAGATAAACAGACTAAAGACCTATCTCGTATGTATTATGTCCCTGCTTGCTATCCTGGCGCTAATAACTTTATCTTCAGTAACACTGGCGATTTTATCGATCCTTATGATTTAATGAGTGCACATCCTTATGTTGAGAAACATAATGTAGCAATGATCGATAAATTACCTCCGGCTATTCGTGATGCTCTTCTAAAAGAGAGAGCTAATCGCCTGACTAATACAGATATCAGATGGAATTCGTATCAGAATTGTCCTTTTGTTTCTAATAAAATGGTCGAAGAATACTCTAGAATTGCCGGTACTGGTTGGTACCACAAAATGTACCAGCTGATGGTTTCTATTGCTGCATCAGCTGTACGGCAGAACTACCCTATTACTTCAAAAGAAATAGCAATCTTATGCCGCCAGCTCGACCAAGCAAGTGGCAACTGGTATAAATCGCGCCCACTAGAAAAAGAAGCTGATCGGGCGCTTGAATTCGTTATGAGGAATACGATATGACAATTAACTTCGGAATTAAAGTCGGAGATACATTTACTAATAAAGATATTGACGCAAAGGCTTTGCGTGAGCACCTGACTCGTGAATACAAACCTGGTTATTCTGGTTATGATAATACTGAGTATGGGTTGGTTCCAGAGCGATACCTGATGGAGCATCATGGATACAAAGATGATAAGCAAGAGTACAAGGACCTATTAAAAGACGGAGCCTCGGTAGAGATCAAATCCTTCAGTAACTCACGTAACGCAGATGAGCATAAGCAAAACATTCTCCATAATGGCTATGCTTCCTCTGGTGGTAAGCGTGTGACCTCTTTGTGGGAACGCAAGGTCATGTGGAAAAAGGATATTTCTGACCATGTTATTTTCTTTGAACGCTCAGGTCGTATTACCCGCGGTGAAGACTATACTCTAGGGTATGTCTGTGATGAAATATTTTCATGGGATAGCAAAAAAGAGCGTTATATTAGTGTACATTCTGATAAATCTGTGTTATAATAACCTATATCAAATGAAAAGGATTACATTATGAAATACCAACTTATAACCGATATCGCTTCCGGAAATACACAAACACAAGTTAAAGAATTCGCAAACGGCTACGGCTGCCACGCAACTTTAATTACAAAAAGCGGTCCTGCGGGAGGTAATCCAGTTTATAAATTCGCTTCTAGCAAGTTTTCATACCTTGAGGAACTAGCCGGCCAACTGAACGTTCCCGAAACTGACATCGAAACCATATAGGATATCATATGAAATACGATTTAAATAAAGCTCCGCTTGCACTCGTTCCGCCCGAGGCCTTGCTTCAAATCGCTGATGTATTAGGCTTTGGTGCAAACAAGTACGGAGTTAATAATTGGCGTAAAGATGGTGAAAACACCGAATGGTCACGTACCTATTCTTCGATCCAACGGCATTTGAATGCATTCTGGTCTGGTGAAGATCTAGATTCTGAGTCTGGCATGTCACATATTGCACATGCCACAACCCAATTGATTATTCTTATGGTCCATATGCAAGACGGACATACTAACATGGATGATCGTTATAATAAGAAAGATACACCTCCATGCTAGTAGTAGAAAATACTAAAACTCCAACGATTTATACACATGTAGGCACCACACAAAAGGTCTCTATATACATTAATAAAGGATCTGGCAGGTATACACCTCGGTTCCACGTTAATAACTATAATCCCACCGGAAAAAAACAACACGGTCAAAGAAGCTTTGGTTCATTCAAAAGCGCAGGAGCTGCGTATAAGTGGGCTGATGACCTATGTAACGCCATAAGCGCTAAAGATGCGTTTGATGTTCATGCTCTTAAAAGGGCAGTTAGTTCCATGACAACAACACCTGTAATAGATTATATCGGAGAATAAAATGAGAATGTATAGTGTAGATGATATTCGTCAACATTTCATTGGTGAACTTAATGATGGTGAATTCACTATCGATAAAACAGGTGCACGCACTATTGAATTAATTGGAGCATCATTCATTGCCGATGCCCCATCTATATTTGGTAAACCAAGTAAAGAGTATATCGACAAAGAAATTGAATGGTATGAGTCTGAGTCGACTAATATCAATGATATCAATGAAGGTGGCGAACCTCCTGCTGCATGGAAATATGCTGCTGATCCTCATGGTAATATCAATTCTAATTATGGTCATCTAATTTATTCTCAGAAATACTATGGTCAGTAT
>TARA_R110000868_G_C10972576_1_pt1 | contig 36646 bp, 56 predicted proteins | sample TARA_R110000868 | Tara Oceans TARA_R110000868 (sample SAMEA4397489) | marine metagenome | biome: Polar Biome; feature: [SRF] surface water layer (ENVO:00010504); material: water (ENVO:00002006), including particulate matter (ENVO:01000060) such as... | depth 5 m | reverse complement strand
AAAAAAAACGGGTTCAAATTCTTTGGCTCCCTATCATGTACTGAGTTCGCCAACGTTTCCAGTAGTTGCTGCGATTTAGCATATAAATCTATTGCCATCATAACTCCTTTTATTTGCAATGCTTCGATCATTAGACACTAATTCATTCAAACTTTCCTCCATATGTCACATTTTGAACACCCATTGTACTGCCCCATGCTGAACGTAAATACCTCGTCCGGTATGCGAAACTCCTTTGTTTCTCTAGGGTGTAAGAAAAGGCAGCGACCTATGCGATACCAATATAAAATCCGTTTATGAATATAGTCCATGTTTAATGCTCTTCTGTAGTGTCAGCGTTGGCAGTTTCAATAATGCCCCATCCGTCATTTATCATATCGGAGAGGCTCTTGGTTATGTCTCGCATCATAGTAATACGTGCGGCAGGCGTATTGGCAGTATAGCGGATAAAATCAGCCATAAGATTGATCATAAGGTTAGTGGTAACCATGTTCACAACCATAATGGGGTGTAATTGATTTAAGCCGGTGGTTGGGTCGGCCATAGCTTTTGACAGTTTCTTTTGGGCGTACATAACAATTTGCGTCATCACCGACTCAATCGGATTTTTAGGGTTGTTAATGTACTCCTCAACCGGTGCCTCTCTGAAGGTTATGCAGTCTATTTTCATTTAGTGACCATCCTTATCGCCTAGCTCTTTCATGGCCTTTTCCATATCGTCAATAAGCTGGTCGTTAATGTAACGATGCAAACACCACGTAGCCCACATGGCGCGTCCTTTCAAAACAGGATCGCCAAAACGGATATGGCCTAATAAACTTTCAAAGAATTTAATGTGGTGCTTGAGGCTCTTTTTGGCCTCGTTTACGTTTTCACTCACCGTTTCGCTCCTTTTTCCAACGTGTGTAATATTCTGGATTTGCTTTATCCAGCGATTTTGTTCCTGCTTCAATTGAATCAATAAAATTTTGAAAATGATCGGAAACATCCTTATGCCTCATAGTTTCAACCATATCCCGACCAGCTTTATAAACTTGATAAAAATCTTCTAACATTTTTTAAATAACCTCGGCATCATAATACCCACACAAATCCCCTCAATAAGACGCTCCCATCCCGTGAGAGGAGTATATTGAACCAGCAAACCATTCGTTGTTGCAGCCGCCAAAAAACAAAGCCCGTAAACGATATCCAAACTAAATACCCACGTAGCAAAACGTGCCTGCCAGTGTTGCTTAAATATTTTATGACGCCATTCCCAGCCTTCATCTTGTCGAATTTGTGCGTGTAATTCAGCTATTTTTTCAGTCTTGAATGTATCGCCACATAAACAAATATATTTGCTCATTTATTCCCCGCAGATCATCGATTTTAGTTGTTCCTTGGCAAACCCTAGCCGATGCGGAACATACTCGTCGGTTAAACAACCCTTCCAATGCAAATACCACTCGCCTATCTGGTAACAAATAAAATCTATTTGTTCTGCGGTGAACGTGGATTGAATGCGCTCAAGCCTATCATGGCGCTCTTTCATGCCCGGACAAGCTAGTTCCATAGTAGTAAGCGCCTCGGTTAGCTCATCATACTTTTGTTGCGCACCCTCAACGCCCTCGTCTATATTTTCACGCCATACTTTTATTTGCTTAATAGTATTGCGATACCAATCAAAAATTGCACTCTCACTCATTAACAGTCCACTCCGTTTTTAATTTGCCATTCGTTAATCGTTCTAGCTTATATTGCGCGGCCTCAGGCACACGCCCCCATTTAAGCCAATTAGCCAAGGTCGCCGTACTCATGCCGGTTTCCTTTCTAAAATTATACTGGCTCTTGTAATACGCCTTCACGTCCTCAGGTTTCATTGCTATACCCACCCTAACCATTTCAATACGACAGGAATAACCAACGACCCTGCTATTAATGTAAGACCCACATTCATCTTGTTGTTAATGGTAGATGCTAAATGCTCTAACAACCTTATGCGTACCTCATGATCTATATAATGCTCGTTTGCATTTTCCATCCTCACCCCTTTGTCTTTAGTCATAATGCCGCCCCTATTTTGTTACGTGCAAATAGTATATCTCAATAGTTGACATATAACAAGAGTTGGCATATACTTGCTTCACGTCAATACCGACGTAGACTACGTAAAGTAAAGAGGTATTAAAATGCAAGAATTTGATCATACAAACGAACAAGAGCATTGTTTTGCGGATAGCATTAAAGAACTTGAGAAAGTAAATAAGCAAATAGCAAAGCTGCTTGTACGCAAGGATGAGTTGACCGAGACGATTATAGGATCGTTAGAACACGATCACGAGGGTCAAAAATCATACGAGTACGGGGTTTGGAAAATAGAGGTTAAAACGCCTTTTGTATATTCCCTAAATAAAAAGCTGTACGAATCTGGCAGCGTTAAGTTACCGGATGATTTTAATCCTATCAAACAATCTGTATCGTACTCGGTAGATAAGAGATTATGCGATAAGTTCATGATGGATGCCCCTAAAAAGGTTCGTGATGCGCTAGCAGAGTTAATTGATAAAAAGCCAGGCAAGGCAGGAATCACGATCAAGGAGCGAGTGTAATGAGTAATACCGTATTAGTAATAGGTCAATCGGGGAGTGGTAAGTCCACTGCCCTTCGCAACTTAGATCCAAAAACCACGTTCATTATTAACGTTTTGGACAAGCCCCTACCCTTTAGGTCTTTTAGAAAAAGCTACACCGCTTATACCAAAGACAATAAAACCGGTAATTATTACACCACCAACGACTGGGCGCATGTTGTCCGGTGCGTTGAGATGGTTAATAAAGAACGACCTGACATAACCACCCTTGTTATCGATGACTGGCAATACATATTGTCGTATGAGTTTATGCGCCGGGTTTCAGAGAAAGGCTTTGATAAGTTTTCAGAGCTAGCAAGCCATGGGTGGTCAACCATCAACGCATGTCTAGGCACACGCCCTACCCTAACAAATTTCATTTTAGCGCATAGCGATGTGGACAGTACGGGTCGGTCTAAGTGCAAGACGATAGGCAAGATGCTAGATGAGAAAATCACTATTGAGGGCTTGTTTACCACAGTGTTGCACTCTAGGGTGGTTGACGGTGAGTATTTGTTTCAAACCCAATATGACGGTGAGTTTTTGGCAAAGAGTCCAATGGGCATGTTTGAGGAGCATCTTATCCCGAATGATTTACAGACGGTGAAAGGTGCGGTTGAAAATTACTTTAATGATGAGGAATAACAAATGAGTTTCTGGGAATCTGAGCTGGGCGAAGTTACGGGGAACGCAGCTGATGCGTTCGCCAAATCATTTACACAAATACCTGACGGCACCATGGCGTTGGCTAAAATAGACGGTTTCGTAAACGCTGAGTACAACGGTAATAAATATTTAAGCATAAGCTGGCTATTGACTGACGGCGATTTTAAAGGCGCTAAGGTTGAGCAAAAGCTTAAGGTGTTCGGCGACCCGATGGCAAAAGACTCGGCTAAGGCACGGCACCGGGCTTTAAATATGTTGAAGCTTCTATATCAGTTATTCAAAATTAAGCCTACTCACGCGGGCGACCCAACCGACCAAGATTTAGCATCGTTTACAGGCCGGTCTGCGGGTATCAAGATTCGTGAAACAGAGCCTAACGATCAAGGCCGTCAATACAATTGGGTGGCAGAGATTCACGAGGCCAAAGGCTTTAAATGTGAAACGGGGATTAGTGTTGTGGTAACACATACAAACACGCAAACCTACCATGCGCCCGGACAGGTGGATAGCGCGTTTAGTCGTAATCAGGCTGCTGTATCTGATCAGGATTTGACCGACGACATCCCGTTCTGAGAAACAATTGAACAATTAGGATAATAAATGTCCAGAGATAAACTCACGAAGTTGATTGAAAAGAGTCAGGCGCGAGTTACGGACGAACCGCGAGATTACATCGGGGCTAGCAGCATCGGCTCCGATTGTTTGCGCCAAATATGGTATCAGTACAAAGGAGTGAAAGCCGAGGCGGTTCCTGCGAAGTTTCGCAGGACTTGGGCGATCGGCACGATACTCGAAAGCTTGGTTGTGAGTTGGTTGACAAATGCCGGGGTTAGCGTTGACAAAACCGACAAAACCTACCATGCCGTGGATATGCCTTATTTTCAGGGTCATTTTGACGGCATTTTGACGTATAGAAAAGAGCGGGCGATTTTAGAGATTAAGACCGCGAAGGACGCAAGTTTTAAGATATTTGTTAAGAGCGGCTTGAAGGTTTGGAACCCTCAGTATTATGCGCAAATTCAGAGCTACATGGGGATGAGCGAGATATTTAGTACATATATACTAGTACTAAATAAGGATAATAGTGATCTTTCCGATGAATTAGTGAAATTTGACCCGGTTTTTTATGAAAAGTTGAAGGAAAAGGCCGCATTGGTGGCTATGGCAATCGGTGCGCCCCCTAGGGTTCACGGGTCGCCTCTTTGGTACCAATGCAAAATGTGTAAGTTTAATAAAACATGCCATAAATAAGGAGCTATAAATGAGCGAGGTAACTTCAAATACAGCGTTTACGTTTTCAAAAAAGGAGGTACTAAGGCACGGTCTTCGTAATGCCCTTGAGCCTACAACGCAAGCGTTAATGCATCAAATAGAAGACAAATTTGTTGATTTGGTGACATCAGAATTACAAGACGATGGCAATTGTTATCAGTTCGTTTTGAGCGTTAAAAAGATGGAACAACCACCTGAAGAGCCAAAGGAATCAATCGATGAAGTTTAATTATTTATTCGTTGATCATAACAACGGCCATGAAACGGTTTACCACCCGTTTTGTTCTAACTCAGTGATAAGCCAGGAGCGAGTCACTGAGTTGTTAATGACAATACCCGGAGCTGGGCGTAGCGGTACTCATGTCGGCCAATTGCTGGAATTGTTAGATCAGAACAGCATCGAGTTTGGTCAGGTGATGTGTCCTTGCTGCGACAAGATAGTCCATAAGATGGCAAGCCCTGATTTTGATTTATGGGAGCGGGTAGCCGGTATTAAATGGGTTCTTTTAGAGGGTGTTTCAGGGAATTACTAAGATGAGCGATATGGATTATCGGGTTGAGATAAAAGTACGTAACGAAAATATTTTAAAAGTGATTGAGAAAAACGGCTACAAAACAATCGGTGATTTTTGTCGATTAAATTGCATTATGAAACACGTATCGCGCATAGGGGATTTGGTTAATCTTAAGATGTCACCGTTAAATGCTGAGGGGGATTTTTGGCCGTTTATTTATGAGATAACCGACCTATTGCTTTGCTCGCCGGAGGACTTGTTTTCAGAGGCGCAGTTAACGATGGAGCTAGCGACTAATAAGCGCACTGTATTGATGCGAGAGGCCGAGGTTAAGATGTTGGCTCAAACGCATAATACCGCGCCGATGTTAGAGGAAATCATCGATCAGGATAAAGTGAAGCAAATGGTTATGGAAAAACTAGATATGTTAACGCCCCGCGAGGCAAAGGTTCTTACACTAAGGTTTGGCCTGGATAATTGCGGTGATCATACGTTAGATGAGGTGTCAAAAGTTTTTGGTTGTAATCGCGAGCGGGTAAGGCAAATAGAGGCTAAGGCATTAAGGAAACTACGGCATCCGTCGCGTTCCGAGGACTTAAAAGAGTATTTAGATGAAGGGTATTTATGATGAGAGACGTTTTAACCGAAGACCAAAAATATCATATTGAAATGATTTTTCATCGATATGAAGAGCAAATGAATAAGCAATACGATGAGAATATAAAGCCAGAATTAGAGGTGTTGGCTCTCTATAAAGGAGATTTAGCTAAAGCATACAAAGAGGTCGCCGGACAAAGAAATAGTTTAATAGGTTGCATGAAGGAAATCATTGATAACCAAGAGGCATTGGTGTGGATTATGCGGGATTTAATTAAGGTTATTACCGGAAAATATCCTAAGGCTAGAGATCGCATTGATGCCGTAGAGGAGGAAAATCCATGGAAATGACAAAAACGTCAAACGGATCAACCGAGATAAGCGCCGAAGACCAAGTGCTTAACGCGCACCAGTTTCTTAAAGACTTTCTAGCTAGGTTTGACACGGCAAAACGTGGCGGCATACATGACTTTATGGAAATAGCCCTGTTCAATATGATCAACTCAGCTATTAAGGATATCGATTTTTATCTGATAAGCGGCCACAAATCAGTGTCACCGCAAGAAATCATGTCCATCTTTACCGATGCCTGCCAAAAGGTAATCGATGGCATTAAACGCAACCTAGAGGGCATGGATAGGGTGAATTTTAGATGAGTATGTTCTATTACCTAAATGATGATCATACGGTGCGCCCCTGCTCTTGCGCCGAATGGGCAGAGCAGTTCGAGTCTATAGAACGCCATGTCGCCGAGGATAGGATTGACGGGTTTTTCATATCAACCGTATGGCTTGGCAATAACCATAATTATTTTGGCGGCAGACCTTTGTTATTTGAAACGATGGTGTTTAAGGGTGATAGCGGATCGGATGAGTATTGCGATCGCTACGCAACGTGGGATGAGGCCGTAGAGGGTCATAAAAAAGCCGTTCAATGGGTTAAGGATGGCTGTAAAAACGAGGATTAATTTCACCTATGAAACAATTACGACCGTATCAGCATGATGCTGTGCAGGATTGCTGGAAAGCACTGAAGCTCAATGATGAGCCGGTTTTGCTAATGGCGAGCGTGGGGGCTGGTAAAAGCCTCATGCTGGCTTCAATACTCCTTACAATGCAACAAGCGGGCAAGCGAGCGCTTTGCCTTGTCAACAACGCAGAATTAGTACGCAATAACTGTGCCACGTTCAATGAACAAGGCGGTAATGCGTCAATATATTGCGCGGCTTTAGGCGCAAAAGACGCCAGCGCCCCCGTGGTGTTTGGCACCCCACAATCAGTACTTAACGGAATAAATAAAAATGAAACCATTGGAAACATTAAATTCAATATCATCGTTGTTGATGAAGCCCACGCTATTAATTACCTTGATCACCGCTCTTGTTTTATGCGTATATTGCGCCATTACAAGCAAGAGTACCCCGACATGCGATTACTCGGCGCTACAGGTACAAATTTTCGATTCAAGGGAACAGCAATCGTTGGCGGAGATTGTTTGTTTAGACGACAAGTTGGAAATATCACAACCGAACAATTAATACTGGATGACTACCTGATAAGCCCACACTTTGAAGTCGATCAGAATCTTGTGATTGACTTCTCAAAGGTTAAGATTAAACAAAATGGCCAGTTCGACCAAAAGCAATTGGAAGCGGTCATTGAAAAGAGCGCACGCTTAACAGAGCTTATCTGTCATCAAGTCGTACATATCATGGAAACCCAAGCCCGGCGTGGGGTCTTTTTCTTTGCAACCACCAAAAAGCACGCCTATGAGATACTAAGCCACTTACCGATGGCAGAATCAGCCATCATCTTGGGAGATACCCCACAACATGAAAGAACAAGGATATTAGAGGATGCGCGTAATGGTCGTATTAAATACTTGGTTAACATTGCTATTATTAGCGTTGGTGTTGACATACCTTCCTTCGACACGATCGCTTATCTTCGGCCCACCGAGAGCCTTGTACTTCTTGTACAAACAATGGGTCGGGTCTTGCGACTTTCCCCGGCAACAAACAAAGTTGATGCCCTCGTGCTCGACTTCGCCGGAAACATCGAACGTCACCGAGATTGGGATAACCCCGTATTGCTCGAAGCCCTAAAGCAAACAGTCGATAAAAATAAACCCCTTGTCATTAGCTGCCCTGCGTGCTTAACCATGAACACCGAGCACGCCCGACGATGCGTTGGCCAAGTGCCTAAAGAAACAGAGGAACCCGACAAAGAAGAACGCTGCAAGTATTACTTCGAGTTCAAGGAGTGCGATAACATCACCGACGGTAAAGAATGTGGCGCGCAAAACGATATTGCCGCCCGTCTTTGCCATTCCTGTCATTGCGAGCTAATTGACCCTAACGCCAAGCTGTCCATGTCTCGGGTTCAAAACAATGTCTTTCAAGTCAATGTGCTTGAAGCGCGATTTGGAATATCAGGCACGCAGAAAGGCTTTAGGGTGAATTGTGCTTATAAGTGCCGTGATGAAACAGGGCGAGTGGGTTCGGTGTTCGAGCATTTCACACCAACCAGCGAAAGAGCCTTGAGGGTATTTTACGGGCAATTTGTGAAAAAGCACTGTGAGGATGCCAGTAAATGGTACATACATTTATCAAACCGCTCAAAAGTTGAGGAAATGTTGCAGGTTGCTTGTGTTCCTATGTCGCTTATGATAGCCAAGGAACAAGACGGCACGCGCATTAAAAAGAAGATTTTTGCATAACAATTGGAGACATAACATGACAGTAAATTCATTTAGAATAAAACCCGCATCTGAATCAGAGTATGCAATTTTAGGCGGCTTGCTTTTAGAACCAGCCCTCTTTAGCGGCATTAAAGAAAAGCTATGCGCTGCCGATTTCTATTACAAAGAACACCAAAAAATATTTACAGCCATCAGCGAGCTTTATAAAAAACACGGCTCCTTTGATATTCCTATGCTTATCGACAAGCTAAATTATGAAAACCCAGAGAATAACGACCGCCTGTACATCATGGCAAACGAATGCGTATCAACTGCAAACATCAATGCCCATACCGATATCGTTCGTGAAAAGTCTGTACAGCGCCAATTAATTGAATGCGCAGGCGAAATGGTTAACCTTGAAAAAGTACCCGTTAGCCAAAAAGATTTGCTTGTTCATTATTTGCAAGAGACAGCCGCCGAAATTAGCAGCGCCGACATGACCAAGGAATATTTAAACATGTTGTTGGTTGAGGTAAGCAAGGCATTTATCAGCACCTTAATTGACCTAGAACATCGTGAATAACATGGACTTTCATGACGACACGTAGATATTCCATCAAGACGAGATAGCCGAGACTGAAAGCGACCTGAAATCATATCGCCCCTACATTTGCCCGGAATGCCAAAACAAAACCATGCTTGACAGGGGTAAACGATTTCAGTGCCAGCTTTGCATGTGCGAGTATGAATATGAGCATCACGGCGCATTTAGCCGGGATTCATTCGAGCAATGGCGCTCTAAGGTTAGGCGCCAACTAATGGATGTAATTAAATGAACAAATCACTAGAGTTTTTAAACCAAGTTCTTATTGAATTAACAAAAAAAGTTGAATCGATTGAAAGATGGTGCGTTAAGCATGAGGCCGAAGGGATAGAGTACGGCAATGAATTTGAAGACCGAGACAATCAGCTTTATGATAAAATTACCGATTTATCGGAACGAATCAATATTATTGGTGATGCAGTAATAGCCTTGAATGAGCGACTCTCACATCAGCCGGGCGAAATAAGATGAATGACTTCACGAAAGAAGAGCTTGTTAAACTATGGAGATGTATTAATCCTGTCATTATAGGTGATGATGCTTATGATTTGAAAATAAAAGTTAGAGACATGATTGATAACTATTGCGAACATGCTGAACACCATTACTACGGAGACATTGCAGCAGCAGAATGCAAGCAATGCGGAATGGTGATACTGCCATGAATAATTTTACAAAAGAAGAATTAGAAACGCTTCATTCGTGTTTAGATCACTGTAAGTTTGAAAACGGTGAAGACGATGCGTTATTGGAAAAGTTGGAATGTATGATTGATGAATTGGGTGGTTTTGAATATGAATAAACTTGATGTAGGACAGAAAATATTTTACTTGGCCTATACTGAAGGGGAAGGGTCTGGCGAAGTGGATGAAATATATGCCGAGTGTATTTGCATCAAAAGAGGCGTTATTAAACGTACATGGAAAAACGGACGCATAGCATTAGAAAATGGCAAAGTTTTATTTGAAAGTCATTGTCGATTAACTCATAATGAATGCGTCGCAGATTTAATCAAACACGTCGAAATGCTCGACGCCATCACCACCGAATTTTGCCAACATAATTTTGAAGTCATCGGCACCACATGCAATTTATGTGGGGAGCGAAAACCTAAAGTTTGATTACTATAATAATCAGACTTAGTGCTGTTTTTGTATACAATCACATACAATAGGTACAAGACAAACACGTTTAGTACCTATGTTGTACTGGTCAAAAACGGCTCAACAAATTGGTTTACCATTGCACAGGATTTTTGGTGCATTCATGAAGCAATTTGTTAATCCAGAATCCATATAGGTCTTTAATACTTCTTTTGCCGCTTCAAATCCCCAAACAGCCACCGCAAGATAGCCGCGAGCGTTTTTTCGGTTTATGAAGTCGATTTGCTCGGGTAATAATTTACCTTTGTCCACCTTGAGTTCGACCCACAAGCCGTGGAACCCTCCGCAACTAAGTGCCAAATGGAAGTCAAGCACCCCTCTTTTGACTCCCATTCGTTTCAGCGTTCGCCCTTGTTGAACGGTGCACTTTCGTTCATTGGCGAAATGATGGAAGTCATCGGCATACTCTGGGTACTGGTAATGGAACCAGTTCACCGTGTTAATGTGATCTATCTGTTCCGGCTTTAAGCTCATTCATCATCCTTGGCGTATCATCAATGCCACATCCTTGGCGCGTTGTCCGACTTGTGAGGCCCATTTGCTGTCTAGGGCTTCCATAGCGGCTGTTGTGTAGTCTTTAACGGTTAATGCGGTGATCATCTTTCTAAAGCCTAATAAACGGCCTATGCCTAAGTTAAAGCACATGTTCATTAGGGCGTCTTGTACGTTTTGGGGCTGATTGACATACCACGGGTATGGGGCAAGTTCTCGTTCGCACCGAGCAAAATCATTATCAAAAAGGTAATCACCCTCCGCTTGAGATATGCCGTTGTCATCGATATTTCTCCCATAGCCAATAGTTACTTTACCCACTGTGTCTAAATAGGGATGCGATTTATAACCTTCATGCCGTTTAATCCATTGCTTTACGTCCATTGATAAACTCCTTGTAAAATTTACCCACTGCAATTATTTCATCTGGTGTGGCATCATTTTTAATTAAATTAGCTTTCATACTAATTACAATTACATTCCCTTTAACATATCCTAGTGACGGGATTATTTTATCTACTGTTGTGCTGTCTCTATTAACTTTACCCCTGTTAAATTTTAATTCAATACCAAGTATCGGGCATTTTTCAGGAATTGGGATATCCTCATAAGTTATAGTGCAAGGCAGATTCTGTGCCTTGGCTCGACGACGGCAATTTTTTATCAATATTTTTGCATGTAGTATTTTGTCGGTTCGCGCCTCCTCTTGTATTTTTTTCTCATATACTTTTTGTGTGGCACGCATTCGATCTTTATAAATAACGTATTGCTCTCTATTTATTCGGTTTAGTTCCTCTTTTCCAATCCTTTCAACTTTCTTTCTGTACCATCTTTGATTCCGCGTTTCCATCTTTGACCTTGTTAAATGAAAACATTATACCTGAATACGGGGGTGCATGTACCCCTCGCATTTCTTGATCCAATCCTTTAAATTCTTCATCACAATAGTCCTCATTGTAATAGTTCCATCCAAACCACCTAACGGCGTAAAACATCAAGGACGCACGTATAGTGGACACCCCATCGTTCTTAAGCATGTGATAGAAAATTAAATCCGTTTCATAGCGGGTAAAGTCGCAGGTTTTCCGATAGAACCAGTCGTGGATTATGGCAGGTCGTATTAATGATGAGTGTGCGGGTGCCATGATAGGCCACGCTATGGTGGGAATGCTGGCTAAATCGGTTTCAAAATTTGCGGGTATAACGAATTCATCACCGTTAATGGTGAATTTCATCTCACGGCACGTTAAATAATGGTAACCGATGAGGGGCTTTATACAGGCAGTCGTCAAAAACTCCGTACGGAGATGCTCTTCAGCAGAGCATCCCGACAGAGTAAACATGAGAAACAATGCCAATCCGTGGCATTTCATGTCATTAAGCGGCTGCGCGGATCAACTGATAGTTGATTACTGCATCGTTACCAGGATCGCCACTGAAAGTGACAGTCAAAGTATCTGTAGTAACCACAGCTTGCAACACAGTAACGTTACCTGTGCCGTTATCAACCATCTGTACAAACGCACGGTCAGTAGCTGCAACAGCACCTGTTACAACGAAGGCTTCAGCGGCAGCACCACCAACAGTAGTTGCTTGTCCGAAGAACTTAATAACCGCAGCAGGCGTAATACCAGCAGCTAATTTAGCCAAAGTTACGTTGGCATTTAAAATCTTAGCTGTGGTGATAGCGTTTGCAGCGATAGTCAACGCACCAGATGCAACAATTGTGGCATCGCCTGACATTGCAACAGCAGTCGGTACAGTGCCTGCAGAGCCTACTAAAATCTGACCGCTTGGTAAGGCAGCCAATTTAGAGAAAGCAATTGCAGCACCAGAGTTAATATCAGCATTGACGATAACACCTGCAGATATTGCTGTAACACCAGTGTTGGATATTACAACGTCCCCTGTCATTGGCACAGATGTTGCAACGTTACCAGCAGAACCTACAAGGACGTTACCAGAGGCAAGAGCTGCAAGTTTGCTAAAATCGATAGCAGCTGCTGAGTTAACGTCAGCATTAACAATTACGTCTGCAGCGATAGCTGTAACGCCAGTGTTGTTGATGCTGATATCACCTGTCATAGCGCGATCTGTTGCAACGTTTGCACCGCTACCAACGAATATATGGGCGCTTTGAAGAGTGTTTGACAAACCACCGCTTGGAGCTAAAGCGTCGAATGTTTCGTTTGTTGCATCGTGGGTGAAAAACCCAATTTGAGCAGGAGAGTAATAAATCAGGACTAAATCTGTTTCAGTCCATTGGAACTCACCGTTTTGTAATAGTTCAATATCAGCTACGATATCAGCACTAGCAAGGTATCCTGTAGTGGTAATTTCGGCTAACGTGTTGTCGGACACGATGGTGACAATGTTTGGATTGCCATCAAAGTTACGCGCAATTGCTGTAATAGACATCGTTTATCTCCTTATAAGTTTAATTCGCAGAAACTATTTGAGCTTTCTACGTCGAATCCTGTCCAGATCATCTACACCTAAATAACCGACGCCCTCTGCTGCCGCATCCGTACGAACGCCGTATTTGCCTGAGGCTTTGGCATTGTCAATAAGCTTATCATGACCTGCGTAATCGCCATCCTTCCCTTCTCTAACTTCTATTGGTTTTCGTGGAATATCATCGTAAGCCATGATTCGCTCCTTGATTTATTTGCAATCCTTTTTCATTGGCATTTTCTTTTTTTGCATCTTTGGCTCTTTAGACTCAACGTTACGAACGCTCTTCTCAGCCATTTTTTTTGCAGGTTTCTTCATTTCTTGCTCCCTCGCGATCCGCCATCCAATATCCTATTGGCCTTGGCATCAATTTTAGCTTTCGATCCGGCTGAAAGCTTCCCTTTGTTTTCCATTTGTGTAGCCCGCGCCTTAGCATTCGCGGCGTGGGCCTTATCGGGCATCGGGTATTTTTTATCACCCGGGAGTCCAAAATCACTCTTGGGGAGATTCCCCCTCTGCTTGCTGGTTAGCTTCGCCATCTTCTTGCTCCTTGCATGGCTGTGGTGAAAGAGGAGTTTCTGGAGGCACAACTCCGGCCTCTTTCTGCGCCTCGCCTAAAAGATATGCGACCTCATTCAAATGTCCACTGATAGTATGCATTTGCACTGTGGCTTGCTGTAATTGGCTTGATAAATTATTTACATTTTGGCTAGCTTGTTGCAGTTGTTGTTGTAGAAACTTGGCTCTAGCCGATAAACTTTCAATGCTCATTTTATACATCCCTTATCAAATTAAGTTAAAAATTTCCCACAATTATCCTATCAGACTTAATATCTTGTTGCTACTTGACTTCATTTACACAATATACGTCCCGCTTATAATAAATTGACTGGTTCCTGTTAAGTTCGAGACCGGTAAATCACCAGCGGTTCCTGCTGCGTACTGAGAGAGTGTAATCGTAGTGCTTGAGTTAGTTACCGCCATAATTGATGTTGTTGCCCCCGCAGCCAATGACTGAGCAAACACCCCAAATGCACAGCTTTGTGCTGAGGCAATTGGTAATCCAGTAATTGTAAGGGAGCCCGGGTTCAATGAACCTGACGCTAACAGAATCCATATATTCATATGAACCCTATTTCCAACTCGTGTGTACGACCCTTGCTGGATGGTATAAGTACAAGTTCCACCTCCGGTACTAGTCAGAACCGGGGTAAATGTTCCCTGAACATAATTTGATAATGTTGATCCGCCAAAATTAACGCTCGCGAAAGTTACCGCCTGACTTGCGCCACTCAATGCCAATGTGCCTGTTAAATCTGGCACGGTCAGTGTTTGGTTCGCTGCTGTAGTTGGAAATTGCCAGTTAGTAGTATGTTGATAGCCAGAGCCAGTGTTAATTGTCATCTGGTTTACCGTAGCTGTCGTTTGCAACGTAAACACACCCGCAGCTTGCGTACTCAATAGCATATTTACGTTTGTATCAGAGCCTGCGGCTATAAGATATATACCCGTTCCTGTAGCATTGTTGTAAATGTTTAAATAGTTTACGGCACTTGCAGCAGGCATCAGCCCTATGATCTTATTGCCGTTCACATCATTTATGCTAGTCGATATGTTAGGCGTGGGAATAGCAAGGCTTGCAGGTAATGTAGAGGATATACTAGGGACGCCACCTGCAGATGTTACAAGCACTCCATTGTTAGCTGTAGCCAACCCGCTAACAGTTGAACCATTTGCTGCATACCATGCCAACTGGTTAATTGATCCGGCATTAACAATTCCCGACGCTGTAGCCGTAGTGGCTAGAGTTCCTGTTGTTGGGAATGTAACGTTTGTGGCTCCTGTCATTGTAAACGTACTAGCAAACGCACCAGATGTGGCTAGTGTTCCGGCCAGCGTGAGAGTATTAACGCCGTTATTTACTCCCGTGCCACCCAATGTTGGAGATATAACGCCGCTTAAGTTAACCGTGATTGTGCCGCTGCCATTCGCAACCGTGATATTTGTTCCGGAGTTAATTGCAGCTGCAACAGGCGCGCCTGATGTAGTGCCTATCAATATCTGTCCGGCTATCATAGGCACCCATGTAAGCACGCCACTTCCATCGGTGGTCAATGCGGCTTGGTTGGCACCTGTAAGACCTGAAATTGTTGATCCACCTGCAGCGTAATAACCTAATTGATTTATAAGGCCCGGATTTACTATGCCCGATGCGCCAGAGGTAAAAGCGACAGTTCCATCCGCATCAGGCCACGTTACAGTCCTAGTTGCAGATGTATTAGCGAAAGTGAAATTGGTAACGTGCTGATATGCCGTGCCCGTTCCAAACGCAAACGCTCCGGATGAGGCTGTTGTAAAAAATGTATGCGCGCCATTGCCTTTCGTAAAATAACTCATGGCTATATTGGTGTCTCCACCAATAGGCTCCATGGTAACGGGAACACCCGTTGCAGAGTTATTTAGTTGCAAATAATTTATTGAGTTAACATTGTCTCCAAATGTAATCACTATATTTGAAAGACCGCCAAGAATAGTCTGAATCGTGGGCGTTGTAATTGTTGGGGACGTGCCTAATACCGGAGCGCCTGTTCCGGTATATGCAACCCATCCGGGTAAGCCCGTGTTATCAGTTAAAAGCCCTGCATTATTTACAATGGCTAGACCGGATATCGTTGTGCCTGCGGCGGCATAATACCCTAGTTGGTTAATTAATCCTGGGTTAACGATTCCTGATGCGCCTGAGGTAAATGCTACCGTACCACTTGCGTCTGGCCATGTTACGGTTCTTGCTACAGCAGTGGACGGGAATGAAAAGCTTGTGGCATGTTGAAATCCCGATCCTGAGTAAAATGTATATTGGTTGGATGTAGCCGCTGTCTGAAATCCAATGGGAGCGATACCTTTGGTTCTAATTGTAATACCAACATCGGTATCGCCCCCTTCTGCCACTAAATTCGCAGTAGCGCCCGTTAGGCCGCTTTGAATATCTAAATAATTTACTGATAAAGCGCCTGCGGTAGTGAATTGCACCACAATATTGCCATTGACATCTTTAACGCCGATCGGCTGTTGAAAGTATCCTGAAAATCCCGGCCCATAGTAATCGACGCCATTATCTGCAAGCTCAGGGGTTGCAATGCCCGCCGTTACTGTTTGTTTTAAAATGCCATCGCCTAACGTAGCTAGATTGAAAGATGCAGGTAATGTTGCATCGGCCTTATAAATAACAAATGGTGCGTCAACAAGATCGCCTGAGTCCTCAAGCTGAATCCAGTCCATGGCAATAGGCGAATAGTACTCATAGCTTTCAATGGTTGTATTAAATCGCAACCGATAATACATGTTGGCAGCGATAGCTGGGCGATCTGCTGTTGACCCGGGTGGCAGGAGAGGGAACGGGTTATTGAACCGCGTGTTCGTTCCTGCCTCAAGACCAACGGTGGTCTGGTTAGGCTCTAAATCACCGCCGTTAGTAAACTCACTAAACTTTATAGTATCAACCATAATCACATATCCTTGTGATGAGCGTTAATTAACTTTGATTGAGTTGTCTTAAAAATACACCGACATATGTAGTCCCTGTGTCAGGTGAAATTAAGTGTATCACATCGCCGCCGTTCACGAATCGCTTAGAGGGACGAAACTCATTGTACTGCTGTGTTCCAACGTTACCGCTTGCGGGAACAACAGGCACTGCGTTTCTACAAACAAACACGTTTGATGATTGATTGTAAGTAAACTCAGCTTGATATGATGTGGTAACAGGGCCAGGCACAGTTATGGTTTCCTCTACTGCCGTGCCAAGAGATACCTGATAAGCCACGTCGGTAAAGGGCTGTGTGCCGCTGTAATTTTGATTATATGTGATAGCCATTTTATATCCTTATGTTAGTTAAACTATTCCTAAGCGTGAATCTGCGGTGTAATTAAACCCTACAAATGACGAGAGAAGGTTTGCTGCAAAGCTAGCCATGTACGTTGTACTTATAACGCGATAATAAGCCCCTTTCGTACCGTTTGTTATCAACTGCCAAAATGATGCAAGAGCTACATCCGCAGGCCCTGTTGTTGCGCCATTAAGTATGTAGGTTAATGATAGAGTCGCGGCTGTTCCAGCTTGGGAGTTAAATGATATATTGGGCACCGCACGCTTCAATGAATTCCACTGCAGGTTAAATGAATTCGCGGTTATTCCGTACGTGGTTACGTTCCCACTGCCGTTTATCTGCAATGACATAGCACAGGGGACTACACGTATATTGGTGCTATTAGCGCCTGATGCTGCCGTGCCAAAACTTGGGTAAGTTGTCTCGTAATAATACTGCAACGCCGCTAATGTCTCAGCCTTGTTTAAAGGAGGTGGTGGTGTAGCAATATCTCCCTTAGAAAGCGTTGCAAAACGCATGCTCAGGCTTTGAGTGGATGGCATCTCTGCAAAACTAACCACTATCGCAAAAAATGTGGCGCTGGTTGCTCCTGATTGTCCTACCCCATTCCATCCTGAGAATATAATCGGATCGGCAGTTGAATCGACTACAAAAAGGGCATCCCCTAAATTGGATCGATTGACCTTTGTCCAGTTACCATTAAATGTTGCAGGCTTACCACCCACCATTGTCGCTATTAATGAGTTATTTGTACCCGGGGCCACATTTGGTAAGGAACCATCCGTGGTGTAGTACAGATTAACATAGCCATTCAATGCCACACTGGTTGAGGCGTTAATGCAAACTGCCATATTTCCTTGTAATAGCTCAATGGCCGTCGTGGGATCTAAATATTGAATAAACGCAAATTGTGTGGCCGATCCGGTCGATGCAGTTAAACCTGATGTATTGGCCACACCATATGTCATGGTATTGCCGACGGCCTCAAACGCTATGGTCTGATCGGCTATATAACGTGATTTATTATTTCCTAAACCTGACACCGTGATCGTGGTTCCCAATTCTTGGCACGGGTTATATGCAAAATCCCACCCTAGTGTATAGCTTGGGATGGGCTTAAGCTCAAGTTGAGGCTTGTAATAATGGAATGTATGGTCAACCTGACGTTCAATTGAATCCTGCTCAAAGCTAGGCTCAATCGGTAACTCTTGGACTACCAATTGGAAACTGGTTAAGTAAATATCGACGTTGTTTGGCAACGCCATTTTGTACTCAATGTATGCTGCAGGAGGATCGTCAGGGTTTGTGGTCGCAGGCAACTCGCCATAACCTGTAAACTCATTCCATGACTCGTTCACAGTAGTTAATGGCAACACTGTGGTTAATGTTGAGCTATTTGAGTCGACTAGGGTTGCAGATATACTCTGTGGCGCACCCTCAAGGCGTGCCGTAACCGTAGACGATACAATTTTATTTGCCCATAACATACCGTTTTGTTGGAATCTTTGGACTAAAAATATAGAGTCCGTTGTCCATCCGGTTAGGGTTAGGCGTAATGCGTATGGCGCATTAGATGGGTTTGTATTGGCATTATCTAAAGCCACCCGGGAAATTACAGCAGTCCCTGTACCAGCAAGCTCTAGGAACCAACCCGGTGCAATTTGTACAGGGTCTGGATCTGTTGCGCCCAAAGTGTAGGGCGAAACAAAATTGATTAATGAAAACTGTGGGTTTGTTATTTGGTTGCTAGAGGCAAATGCAACCGTGTCCACAGGTGTTGAACCACCTGAGCCGGGTATGTAATTATTAACCTCATAGATTAACGGATCTGCTTGCGTATCACCCTGTCTAAACTCAAGTCGATAAACATGGTCTGTTTCGAAATATATATCATTCGGGAGTGTGCCGTTGGCTAGAAACTGTATAGGATTAGTCCATGGAACGTTTAAATCAGGATCGTGATAAACGGTCGCAGGAATATAAGGGAGTGTGTTTTCAAGGACAAATAACCAGTATGTGTCATCGAAAATCTTACCCGTCAAATCGAACTCAGCCCAGATGGGGTTAAATCCCCGTATTCCTAAAGCCATGTTACACTCCTTGTATAATAATGCTTGATTATTGCCCATCCATCGAGCTATAGTCCCTTTTTTAGGAGGGTTTTATCATGTTACTTATAGTTTATTCATGTTTCATAGTCAGTTGTGTCTGCGTTGCTATACTAGGTTTTAAAGGCGCATTATTTAAGTAAATCATAAGCGGATTTAGTTAAATACACAGCGCCACCAGTACCAGCGACACCACCAAACATATTCTTCAATGCTTTAAGTGCCTCTTGTTTTTCTTTAATTCCCATAACATGTTTGGCCGCATCGGGATGCTTACCTAAAAAGTCCTTCATAGGCACTGAGTCCTGATCAAACAATTTCTCTGGGTTCTTTGGTACCAATCGTGTTTCATGGTTTACCATCTTGCCGATGCCTTTCCGTAGATGGGGCGCATAGTAGGTGTCCATGATTTGTTTATGGGCTTTCTTACCTTGGCGCAATACGTGAGCCACGTCAATATTACCCTCTTTTAGCAAATGTTTTTCTAAAAAGTCATTCATCCTGTCACGCAGGTCAATAATATCCTCGCCCTCGTTCTCTTTGACCAAATCATCGCCTGACAATTGCTTGGTTCCCTTTTTGTATAGGCTAGATTGAATCTTATGAATAGCCTCGTAATCGCCTTGTTTGGCGCGATCGAATAGCTCATTGACGGACGTTTTGTTTTTAGGGAAATACTCGCGTGCTTGGTCTAAAAACTTATCTTTCATAGGTATTTTAATATCACGCTTTTTAACCGCTTGACGAACTTGATCGTAAAATTGATCAGCCGTAGACGATAATTGGTCATGGGGTTTTTGAACGGCCGCCACCAATTCCTCAGGCGTAGATTTTGACGCAAGCCCACGCAAAAAGGGAGGTATCTTTTCGCCAACTTTCCCGGCAACCTTTCCTGCTACATTACCCGCACCACCTAGTGCTAGCGCGCCACCGGCACCAATAGCTTTATCCATAGGTTGACCAGGGGTGGCAATATAACCGGCTCCGGCTAAAGATGCAGGGCCTTGCAACATTTTAGGTACTTTAGCCACCGCCGCCGCACCTTTAACGCCTTGCATAAGCTTTCCAAACAAACCACCCCCTGCTAATAACTCGGAGGCCATTTGCACGGACTTTTGGCCCGTGCCTTCGGCTTGAGGGAATAATGTGCGCAAATCAGGGCTATTGGCAAGCTTTTGTGTGAACTCCGTAGGAATCATACTGGCCACGCCACGAATAGGTATAGACGCGCCCTGTAACGCGCCACCGGCCGCAGCAGGAATATAGTTTGTTACGTCACTGATTCCTTTGGCTGCAGACTCAAGCATAGGCGACTTATTCTTAGGGGTAAGTTGCAGCATTAAGTCGCGCATCCAATCGGGCATGTTTGGGTGTTGGGCTGATATTTGTTGCTTGGTCATCTCCATCACTTTGGCCTGATCTTCGGGAGATAAATCCTCAAACGCCTGACTGCTAGGCTCTTCGGCTAGGAGGTCAATAGGCGCAGGCCCGCTGTCTGCTAGTAAGTCGATAGGCATTATTGCACTCCCGCTTTAGCCATCAATTGTTGCACCACCTCTTCAATACTAATTCCACGCGTTTGTGCTGTATGTTTAATATTGCCAGCCGTATAAGCCGGATTAATTTGCTTCAATTGCGGCATCATAGCCTTTAAAAAATCACCGGATGGGTCTTTGCTGCCACCCATATCTTGCTCAGCTTTTTGTGATTTTTGGTCATCTGTAACCAAGAAATTACCGTTCTTATAATCCAATTTAAGCGGCGCTGTGCCTGCTTTCTTAAAGGTTTGAAGCTCTTGGTCAGTAATTTTCTTCAATTGATTGAACTGTTGCATTGCAACTTGTGGGTTTTTTGACCAGTGACTGGGGTTTGTTAGTTGATCAATCTTATCAGTCGCCGATGGTTGTATTGAGTCACCCCAAAATTGTCGCAATTGCTTAGACAATGTTTTAGCGCTAGTTAGTGCCTCCTGATATTTCATAAACTCAGGGGGTGGATTGCCCATTGCAGCTTTCAGCGTATCAACACCGTATTTTAAAGAACCTTCAGGCCCTGAATATTGAACCAAATCCTCAGGAACAATAGAGTCCATCGTTATTTTAACGTTATCGGCGTACGGTATTTTGTTACGAATGGCCGCGTCACTGGTCTTTTTACCTAGCGCACGGTTATAAACCTCAGCTTCTTCCTCTGATATAGTATGACCATCGTCACCTGATACCATGCCCGCCTTAATCTTTTGTCCACCACCGCCACCAGAACCGGGGCCAAACGTTTGTAATACGCCGTGGCCTTGTTGTGCCTGCACTAATTTTTCCTCGGGCGTAGCGGCCCTGTATGGAGCTAGGTTCGACAATTGTGTTCGGTAGTCCATCAATGACTGATGACCAGACATAGCCATTTCATGGGCGGCTTTCGCCTGTAAATAGCGTGGATCGTCCTCGCCGTATTGGTTACGAAGCTGCTCGACATACATAGCGTTCGCCACATCACCTGAGGGATGAAGCGAATTGTTATATTTCGCGTTCATGACCTTGGCGAACATATTAGAGCCTGTATCTATGCCTTTTAGTAACGCATCGCCCGACAATGAGGGCATAGGAACATTAACAGCCATTACGCACCTCCTGAAAGGTTCCATCGTTTAGCTAGAGCGCCGCCCATAGGGCCACCAAGTGCGCTTCCGGCAAGTCCTACGCCTGCACCTAGTATATTACCAAATAAGCTGCCCGGTGCGTTCTTTTGTCCGAATGACATTTGTGCGGAATTTTGACCCTGCGTCATATCATTTTGGCCCATTTGCCCTGCAGCATTGGCCCCTTGACCGTAGATACCTTGAGATAACCCTGCACCCGCTAGGTATTTTTGCATCAGGTTATCTAGGTAATTTTGTCGGTCATCAAGGCCAATTTGGGTTGTTCCTGCCTGTGTAGCGTTTAATGCTGTGTTCGACCCCATAAGGCCCATCGAGCTTGCAGCGTTTGCGCCGTGTTCGTTTGCCATAGCCTCCGCTTGTTTTGCGGCAGGGCTTTCTGAATAACCAGATGCCCATTTGTTTTGGAGGGCCTCAGGATCCATTAAGTTCTTAATGTACTCCTGTAAATTGGCGTATTGGTCTTGACCTTGTTGATTATAAGGCTGTAAATTGCCTTGCGCTTGGTTATAGTACTTATCAAGCTGCTCTTGTCCCGCTTTGTAACCCCTTTCTGGGTGTAAAAAACTTGATAGCCAACTCATTGTCATCTCCTTATGGGTAGGCAGCCGTCGTAAATTTAACCAGCGCACCGCTTTGCTTCCCTACATAGACGTTATTTGTCGTGTCATACAACAAAATGCCATTGCCTAATTGTCCTGCCACATTCATTGCAGCAATCTCTACCGCCGTATGATTCGGCGCTGTTAAAAAGTTAAGCGCCGTCTGAATATCACTTAAATTTTCATTTAAATTATCCACCAAGACCCAAAGCCACTGCAAAAATTGTGGGTCAAAATCACTGTTAGCGATAGGGGCTGCATCTATTCTATCCAAGAATATGGCCATTAATTAGCACCCCCGCTTACGCGCATCGTGTTGCGTACTCCACCTAGGATTACAATAGGCGCCGAGCTTACGCACACTAGCTTATAGCAACGGTTACGACTACAGCCTAGCTCATACCAGCGCATACGCCAACGGTACGCGCCTAGGGGGCTAAATTCCCTAACATCGGCGTATAGGAAAGTTTCGCCACCATCATCAGAATAATAAAGCTCAATATGAGGCTTAAATAAGTTGCAGTAGTGGTTGTCATCAAAAGAGGGTGTATTGCTTCCCTCCTTAATAATGAACTTATCATCCTCTGAAAGGACATATACAGGCGACTCTGGTGTGCTCTCCTCTGTAACAACAAAAACAGTATTAGCAAAAGGAGCGCAACTCTTATAAAAAGTCTTATTACCAAAAACGAAATCGATCTCGACGTATTCATCCATGAACTCCGAGTAGTCAGGCAGATAAATCTGCTGGGTTACAAGCTCATAACGCATCGGAAACTTTAAAAACGCATCATCGGCCTGCGCGTTGGGCTGATCGGGATTCCTAATTTCATTGTGGTAAATATTGCCCGCCATCTGATAAATAGCAGGATCGGCCTGTACAATCACTAAATGCTGGTTGTTAAAATACACATGTTTTTGTATGCGGTTGCGCTCACCGTTTAACTCAATAGCACGCCCCCACTGGCCTGTCTCAAAGTTATACTCAATGCAATTGGCATTATCAATAATATCCAAATCACCAAAGTTAACAAACGTCCCGGCGCCCGCTCTATAAAATATCGTATTCTCATACTGGTATAAAAACCCATCCACCTCGTTTAATAAAAAAGGGCTTAACGTATCGGGATGGGTTGAGTTTTCCAACAATACGTTAATAGCCTGTGAGCTTATATCCTGTGGGGCCTGTCCGTTACTCATCATAAAAGACACAAGGCCGTTACTGTTCTTAGCCAACCAGACCATCATGCCAAAATCAACAGATAGGCTGTTTGGATCGGCAATCCCAAAATCAAAGTTATAAGATGAGTTAAGTTTCCAAGGAAACTCTCGCGTAACCCCACCCACCGTGATTTGGGTAATAATATTGGCCCACACATCGGTACTAAAGTCGCACATAATGTAAAGCTGGTTATGTAAGACTGCGAACTGCCCAATTACACCCGATGCTCTAGCGTTTAATGCCGCACCTAGGGATGGATCGGTAAAATAAGTGCCTGCATTTCCCGCCAGATTGATTTGTGATAAGTAAAAATCAGGCGTATTTTCGACACTTACAACGAAGCGGTTACCAAATGCCGCAACGTAGAGAGGTTTACCCCCGGTGGTAGAACCACCCGGGGCGTTGGGATCGGTAACCACCTCGGATGTGACCGTAGAGCCGTCCTCTTTGATCACAAATATGTTATTGCCGTCGGTCATCATATTATAAACCAACGTGCCTACCGCTAACGTCGCAAACCATATAGGCGTACCCAAAGATACATTAATCGTTAACGTCTTACGGTTATAAAATCGGTCAAACTGGTAAACTGTTGTACCATCTACCACATACAGGTAATTGATAGACTTAAACTCGACCCTAGGTTGAGCGTTAAACACCAGACGATTTTGGTTGAGAAAACGCACATGTTGTCGCCCCATACAAGGATAAAGCGCCTGTTGTTTTTTACCGGAGTCTACCTTTATTCCATACCAGTTAGCGCAATCCATAGCGCCAAATTGGGTGAAACGCTGGCGGTCGTAATAGCAAAATATCGGCAATTGCTCGATAGTGGCCGCATATGGATTAGCCGCCGCCATTATATGCCAGCCCGTACGCGCCATGCGCCGTTAAGTAAAGACTGTTGGTCGCCCTCAATTGAGAGGTTAACCTCAGATGCGGCCTCCATATTGTCTTTAAGCTCACGATAATCAGCCTCTAAATCAGGCGTCCAGGCAGAGCCTCTCGCCTTAAATTTTGAGACGTATTTGGCTACCGCGTACAAAAAGAACAACTCAAAATAATCCGGTAAGCCGTCTAGCGTATCGTTTGAGGTTAAAATTACCTTTTGAAACTTGCCCCTAGCGAAAAACGTATAGAACTGGCTAGGTGCGGGGTACAATTGCGCCCGGACAATCTTTGTCTCGGGGAACGTAATTAAAAAGCGCGGCAATCCCTGTAATGGTTCATACTTCCATGCCGCCAAGAATTCATCCCTGCTCTTGTCGATAAGCGGATAAGTAACACCGCTTAACTCAAGCCATGCGTTATCCAAATTAGCAAGCCTACCCTCTTTGATGTAGGCAACATTTGGATCCCTAATATCGTGTGTAAACGTCAATAACGACGCGCCCGTTATAGTAGCGTCTGCCGTTAAGGTTATGGTGTTACTTACTATGCTCTCAATTGAGCTTAACGCGGGAATTCCGTTCCCCGTTACCAAATCACCTACGAAATACAACGACCCGTTAGTCACCGTAAAACTAGGCGAGCTTGTTGTAAGCGCTACCGTTTCTGTTAATGTGGTCTCGGTGGGGTAATCAGGATCGGTAAAATAAACCTCTTTTTGAGGTAAATTAATATCGACCGTCACCGTTTTAGCAATGGTTAACATAAGTCCTGAGCTAGCGTAGCTTTTCAATATCTGATTCATAACCCGAATAGCCAGCTTCTCATCATCCCCGTGCAACGGGATAACAGGATTGCCAGCGCTTATTAGGCGATACATCTGATAGATAAACTCACGGACAGTTGATGCCATTATTTGCTCGCTTTAGGTAGAAATCCGTCGTCTGCAGCAACCTCAAACGTGCCCTCGTCATCACCCTCAACTACCTCAACACCATCATCGGCCTCATCAGCCTCTAACATCTCAACCGCGGCACTCACCTTTGCAGGTTTTCGTACACGCTTTGGCTTTTCAACGACAGCCTCTGATGCTTTTGAGTCCTCAAGCGTTGCAAACCAATTGCCTGATGACATTGCCTGTTCGTACTCATCCCACGACTCAACTAGGCGTTGGGTGCCTGCGGGGCAATATACAAACGTTCTGAAATTCTCTTTTGACACGATTCGTCCTAGATAAACAGCTGGTACTCCATCCATAAATCACCATCCTTGAATAAACCCTGCCTGACACCCCCAAAATACGAGAGCGTCGGGCATGGTTGTTAAACTTACGAGCAGATACGAACCGCAAACTCAGGGTTAATAGCCACACCGCATATAACGTCGATACGATCTAACTGCTCGTAGTTACGGATATCCGCACCTAAAGAGTAGGTCATAGCTAGTTTATAAAGGTCTGAGTAACGTGTTACGGCCTCAACACCACCACGCAATTCCTTGATAGGAGGCGCTGCGAATACAACCGCTTGAGTGTGGTATGCCAAAGACACGTTATGGCTAGCACGTAGCAACAATTGAGCGCCGTTAGGAATAGCCGCTGAAATGTTTTGACGCGCACCGTCGATAACGATAGTTGGGTTAACAGGAATAGTAGCTGTCGCACCGTCCGCAGAAATGACCTGCGCCGTTACCACGAACTGAGCACGTTGCTCTAACGATTGGTAAGTCAGGGGGTTAACCATGAATACACCAGCCGCGTCCGCTATCTCGATAATATCGCCTTCTTGGAAAACGACAGTACCGGGTGCTTGCCCTAAACTGCCTACTATAATCGTGTTACCGCTTACAATTGGCCCGTTCGTTACAATACCGCCTAACAAGAAACCTGCAGGAGGTGAACCACCCGCCTGACCTGCACCCGCTATTTGGCGTTGTAAGAAGTTAGTTTTGAAGAAGTCAAAACCTGACAAATGGCCTACGAAACCGTCAATCAACGCGCCTGTGTTAACAGTGTCATTGAAAGTGTTATATAGGTCGTTTGAAAGGTTTGCCGCAACACGTGGTGAAATACCAGAGAAGCGTTTACCGTCTTCAGGAATTGCAAGCTCTGTCATGTAAGCGTCAGCTTGTAGAATAGTATTGAAATCTACAGGCACGCCTGCGGTACCGACTGCTTGGTAAGTTTGAGTTTGAAACTCGTTAGCAATAAACTTCTCAACCATATTGGCAAGACGTTTAGCACGAGGCGCGTTCGCCATTTCCAAATAAGGCTCATCGCGTGCACGATCGAATGTCAGGTTGAAACCTGTGTACTCAATCATGGTACGGAATTGCTTAGTGATGGAAAGAGGACGGATGATTTGAACCCGTGCCTCTGCAGTAGCCGATGCGCCCTCGCCCGCTAGATATCTTTCTTCTAGGCGGTAGTCGATGGTTTGTCCAGTTGCAAATCTTAGGTTTTTAAAATCAGCTTCGAGGTTACGGTTTGCAGTTCTTGCGAAAGATAAAGAGTTCCAGAAACGCACAAATACGTCATCCAGCACGTACTGCGTCTCTCTAAAGACGTTAGCCATTTTGTTCTCCCTGAACAAATTAATAATAAATACACCGAATGGTGTGCCTACTTTCATTTGTCCGACGGTCGACAATAAATAACTACGCGTCTATATTTTTACTACATGGGGAACGGGAACCCCTTACACGTCTTTCATTTGTGATATTAGACCGCTTGACACAATCTTGTCAAATATGAGTCCCGGATAGGATGAGTGGCAACCTACCCGGGATATTGTTTTCTACACCTTGTACTTCGCTTTTTTAGCCAACGCTGACCCCACATGCATTAATGCAAGATGGAGCGCACGAAACGCTAAAGTCTTTTCGGCACACTCAGGTGCGTTGGCATCAATTTCACTAGCCAACGTCTTAACCTTGTTGTACAGGTCGTAATGATATTGTCTATCATCACCATCGAATGTCACCCTATTAAAAATATCATTTACTACACTCATCGTCGGCCTCCTTGGCGTCCTTTAATTCTGTTTAATTTCTTAGCATCAGCTTTCGCTATCATATCCTCGATGGTTTCCTCGCGCTTTTTCTTAGGCGCGGGCATGCCACCATCATCTTGCGTGCGACCCAAAGGACGCGGCGCTTTTGTTGTAGGCTTGTTACGGCGCATACGCTCCTCTAATTTCCCCATCTCAGTCATTTGCGCGTATGGATCACGCAATTTAGCAATACGCTCAAGCTCTTGGGGGTGGCGTTTTGCCGCCGCATATAAAAATGCCGCAGGGTCGGCCATTGCCCGCGTAGCCAAAGTCATAGGGTTTGTTATTTCATATTGCCCTACAACATCCCTAAAGTCGCCAAAGCGTTGCATGCCAGAGACTAGCTTTTCCTCAAACTCCGCATGAATCTCAGCCTCTTTTTGAGCGCGCGCCTGTTCATCCCGTTTGCTGGTCATTTTAGTTACAGTTTGTTCTATAAATGATTCAAGCTGTTGGGGTAAGCTTTGCTCAGAGTCGGGGTTATACTCAAACCCTTTTGTTTGTTGCTGGATTTGTTGCGGTGTTGGTTGTTGAACCGCGGCCTCTGGGTTATTACGCTGGAACCTCTCAAAGCGCTCACGTATAGCCTTGTTTAGAATTTCCTTGTGTTCCTCTTCCGTGTACATGCGAGGCTTTGGCTTTTCATTGCCATAATCGTCGTACTCTTTGAAGGTTTCAGGTTCGTCGTCATCGTCCTCAGGTTCCCCTAGTTCCTCCGGTTCCCCGTGGGTGTCATCGTCCTCAGGCTCTGGTTCGTCATCAGGCTCTAGCTCCTCTGGTTCATCCGGGCCGTCGAGATATTCATTCTCAGGCGTTTCGGGTTTTTCGGTCTTAGGTGGCGTGCCACCTCCCAACAATAGATCGTCAATACTACTTACAGGCATAGCTCCCTCTCTCTTTTTAGTTAAATCCTTAAAACTAAACAACCTTATGGGTTAATATTTTCACCATGTTATTGGCGTGTGCTATTGAGGTATCGGCCTCTGTACGCCCTGTTTCTGCCATAAAGCGCATCTTGCCATCCTCTATTTCACCCGCAAGCTCCATCTGCGCTATCTCTAGTTTCATGCGCTCAATTTCAATATCGGCCTGCATTTCTTTCTCTTTAAGCTGTAGCTCTGCCTGCTTAATTTGAATTTGCGCCTGTTTAAATTGCGCGTCTTGTTGTGCGGCTTGTTGTTGAATTTGCACCGCTTGCTGTTCGGGCGTAGGGCCTGCCTCAGGTGGCATTTTTCCTGTTTTCCCGGCCTCAATGATTTGAGGTGGTACGCGCGTTTTAAGCCTATTTTTAATCTCAATAGTATTCATAAGCGGTAGGTTATCGGCGTATAGGTCGGCTATTAGGTTAAATGCTGTCGGATCTGCCGCTAACACCTCGCGCAATGAATCAAGCGCTTGTTGTTTCTGTCCCTCAAACGATGGCCCGGGTTTAAGCCTTACCTCATACGTTCCCTTGCGAATATCATTTTCAACCTGCTCACCATACTCATCGGTCTGCTGGTTTACGGTAATATTTTTCATACCCTCATCAGGCGTCATAAGGGCTAGCACGCGCTCGGTATCATAAACACGCGGTATCATCTCGTTAACAATAGCGCCGCCTGTAGCAATAGCGCGGTTTATTGAGTTGAAGAATACGTACGTCGTATAACTACCCTGGCGCGTTCGAGCGTCAATGGCCTTACCGCTTGCCTCATCTCCATTATTCCCCATGCGAGCAGGATACAAACCAGTGCTCGTATATAAATCCTCAATCGCAAGTTGGTACTGCTGGAATAGCGAGACCGATAATTCAGGCGGTCTGATTTGCTCAGGTTTCGCGCCCGACGGGCTTTCGTCATAGGTCAACATCCCCTGTATGTTATTTGGGTCGCGCCAGTTACGTTGTGTATCAAGCGAGGCCACGTTTTTCTTACTACCAATCCATTGGTCATAACGACTTACCTTCAATATGTAAGCCGACTGCGTTCGTAAATAGTTAATGTAACGCTGCGTATCTTTAGCATCGCCAAAGAATGAGCGGCACATCTGCCTGCCGGTTTTATCGTAATAACTATTGTTATCGACGAACACCAGCGGCAATTGCTCTGCAGGAAACTCGGTCTTATCTAGCTCATAATCACCCGCTATTTTGTAATGGATGATTTTATGTTTCTTACTAGGACGTTTGTCCTCAATACGCACTACCTCACCGTCTTGCCAAAGGGTAACGCGGCCATACTCATCATCCTCGTCAAAATCCATAGGCTCAGGCTTTGCGGTTACATCTATGCCGTTTTCCTGCGGCAAAATATCCATGTTGGCATCCATGCCAAATCCATCTCCCTCGCTAGGTAATTGCTGCCCCGCCATGTTCATCATCTGCGGAGGCGGCATTCCACCAGCTTGATCTAATCCCGGCATCCCGCCAGACATCTGCATCTCCATATCCATCATCTGATTGCGCTCGTTAATCTTTTGAGAGCTTTCAAATAAATCGTCCATTTCCTCTTGGTTTAAAACATTACCGTTTGATAATTTATAAAGCGTATCTTTCACATACTTGCGCACAAAATGGTCAATAATGGTAATTGCCTCGGTATCTGACCAGTTGAACGGATCGTCACCCTCATCAGGCTGTACGGCGAGAGCTACCTCCTCCTCGGACGCTGCAATTTCCGTCTTACCAATATCCTCCTCGACATCCTTACCGTAGACCTCGCGGAATTTGGCACGCGACATACGAGACACATAGCCACATAACAGGCCGTCGGTTTTGTTAACGGTTTCAGCGCCTATATCCCAATAGCAGCGGGTTGCGTCTTTGAAATGGTAATAGACGATGTCTAGATCAAATGATTTGGCGTGAACGTAATCGGTGCCTACGCAAAACGCTGAAAACCCGCCAATAGCGGCCTGTCCTGCGGCTACCTGATAGACGGTGGCGGTTTGGTTTGAGAACATAATATCTTTGGTAATAAGCTCGCGTACATGCGCTACCTTCTCATCGCAATTTGTCATAGGGACGACTTGTAATTGAGGGGTGTTTTGTTGCTGCTCACCTAACAAGCTATTAGACATGGTGCCTAATTTGTTTGATACGAGGGGGACTTTGCGAAATGTTTTAACCATGTCATCCTCTTCTTGGTCAGTCCATTGCTGGCCTAGAACGAAGGTATGCATTTCGTGGTATTGGTCTATATTAACGCGAAACCATCCGCGCCATTTTTCGCAGGCTACGCGTGCCTGTTTTGCTATTTTCTCATTGAATTTAGCCATGTTAGCAATCCCTTGTTAAGTGTTTATAAGCAATCCGTACTTAAAACTTAAATCAACTGACCCGCTGCGCGGTCTGGGAGGGTGTTTACCTGATACCCGCCATCCGATACATATTCTCCACCGTAAAAGGTTAACATTAAGGCATCCGACGTGTCCGGCGATAACAAACCGCGCTTCTTGGCATCGTCTTTGCTTTCAATTTGTAGTCTATCGCTTGAGTCGTACTTATAACCCAAACCTGTTAAATCTGTTTGTAGCTCATCACTATCCGGTATTTCGACAGGCATATCCTGTATAAGCCACTCGCGCATCATATCCCAAAGCTCGGCGCGTAGGTTTTTATATTTGTCAGGCTCGCTAGCCTTTCGGGCTACGTTTACCCCCTCCACTATGTCATAACCTAGCTCGTGCAGTCTATCAACAACGCCTGCACCTATGCCTATTGAGTCAATACAGACACGTTTTGGCCCCTCTTTTTCAATGATGCGCTTGATGATTCCGGCAAGCTCCATCGTGTCAATATTGTAATGGGTCTCTAATTTGAAGGCGCGACGTCCTGCGCGGCGAATAATTGCCGTACGGTCATCGCCCTTGCGTGCCGGATCAACACCTATCACAAGATTAGCCTTGCTGTCAACGGTGCTAATTCGAGCCTTTTTAACGTAATCTACCCCAATAAATGTATCGGTAATTGAGGACAAAAACGCCTCGTCATCAGTAAAAGGATACTCCTGCCTAAACTTTCTACACTTTTGGTCATAGTCACCCTTAAAGTCCTGCAGCTTAATACGCCTCCAGTTAAGATGACCCGGTTTCAAACCGTTATCACCAAACTTTTCAAGCCAGTCGCGCTCCTCATCCCGGGCTATAAAGTGTGGATCGTCAATACAATACTCATCTTGCCAATACCATGGCACAAAAATGGCCTGATAGCGGGACTTACCGTTCTTGGCCTCTTGCCAGTCCATATAAAAATCATTGTCCACACCATTTGCCGTAGACTCTTTGATGACCTCGGTATCAACCATCTCCGCTACCGTTTGCAATAACCCTAAGCTTATACGGGCGGCGTCTTTGTAGAACGCATACTCTGATAGATGTAAGTACTGGTTGGTCATTGAACGTCCAATTTCCGCGCTGCCTGCCGTTCCCACCCGGTAACCTGAGCCAAGGCTATTGTACATAAGCATATTGTCGTTCTTTTTGTCCGGTTGGCTAAAGAGGTCTTTGTCGAGATTCTCGCTGTAGCGTTTGGTCATCTCAAAGATGGCACGGGTGGCATCGGATAGGTGGGTTAGGATGAACGCCTTTTTCCCACGCTTAGTGATAATCTTATGAAAATATCTAGCCTGTACGTAGGTTGATACGCCCTGTTGGCGGCCTTTTAGGATTAGGGCGCGTATCTTGCCTGTGGCCTTAATTTGTGCCTCAAGACGGTCGTGTATGTATTGTTGGGCGCGATTGAACTCAAACTTACTCTCAGCCCCGGCCTTGTCGTGGATTATGAGAAAGTTTTTAGCGAAGAGCGGTAATGATTTTAAGACTCTGATCAGCTTCTCTTCTGACATACACGATAAATCCTTTTAAGTTAATGCCGTCTCTCCGGCTGTCACGATTTAGCTTGCCTGCCGCACCAGAATCGTTTGGCGCTGATTAACGGGGAAGCTCCGCATCATAACTTACTCGCTAACCATCGTTATGATATCCCTCTTACTAGATTAAATGGCTAGCGTTAGCGGGGAAAATTCTATATGGCGAATGGATGGGAGTTGCACCCAATTCCGCAGGTTATACCCCAATCTCATAGCCTTACTCCCGCAGGTAGGTTTGCCGTCTCTTGCATTGCTGCGTGATTCTATTCAACCAGCTTATCAATAAGCATTTCAACCAGTTTCTTATTGCTAACACCCTCGTCATCTTTCTCACGCCATTTAGCACGGGTCTTAAGCCAGAAAATCATAGCCGATAGGTCATCGCCCTCTGTAGCCTTACGAAATAGTTTAGCCGCAACCTTAGCGTTGGCACGTACCACGCTGTTATCTAGCTCCTCTCGATAGTACTTAGAGAGCGTGTCAACGTTGATGCCTAAGTGATCGGCTATCTGCTCTTGCGTATTGCCAAAGCTTACGAGCGCCCCTACCTCGGCACGCGTCGCAATTGTCGGCGTATGGGGAGCGCTCTTTCCTGATTTAGGTGTGGCCATCCGTAGCCTCTCTTACGGCTTGTTTGCCGCTATAGTTCTCATAACGCTGAATTATAACGTCGCAGTACTTTGGATCTAATTCCATCATCAACGCACGACGCTTCGTTTTCTCACACGCTACCATAAGCGTGCCTGATCCCGCAAACGGGTCGTACACATACTCACCGGGGTTCGTATGATGCATAATAGACCGCGCAAATAACTCCACAGGCTTTTGCGTAGGATGCTCAGTCTTATCATCCTTAGTCCCTGAGTTAGCCGCATTAGGCGACTCGCAATCCCACACGGTAGTCTGCTTGCGATCACCTTTCCAATTCGATTTACTACCCTTCTTAACCGCATACCAACAAGGCTCATGCTGCCAGTGGTAATTAGCGCGTCCCAATACAAAATGAGACTTGCGCCATATAACCTGTTGCTTAACCTCAAACCCTGCGTCCCGTAGGTTTTTCATAACCACATCGGTAAACGCTGACGCATGCCATACATAAGCTATAGCACCCGGGAAAAGCACGTAAGTATCGTACCAGTCGGCACGATCATCGTTTTGCACCACGTTTTCATTATTCTTGCCGCCACGCGCCTCATTTCGCCATGACATATCAAGCTTTACGCCATACGGTGGGTCGGTAACCATAGTATTTGGAGCCTGTCCTGCTAGTAACCGCTCAACGTCTGTCGCCAAAGTAGAATCACCACATAGTAGACGATGGTCGCCAAGCAACCACACATCACCCAGTTTAGATCGCGTCTCCGGAGCCAACGGCAAATCGTCCTCACCACAAAATACCTCCGGCAGTTCATCAGGAAAAATCTCACATAATTCTTCAAGGCCAAACCCCGTCAAAGTCAAGTCATAGTCAAACTGTTTTAGAAACGCAAACTGATCTAACAGTATTTGCTTATCCCATCCCGCATCGAGCGCAATCTTATTGTCAGCAATTACAAGAGCGGCCTTTTGGGCCTCTGACAATCCCGGCAATACAATACACGGTAATTCCGTAAGCCCTGCAACTAACGCTGCGGCCAACCGTCCGTGTCCGGCAATGATTCCGTTGCTCTCGTCAATTAGGAGTGGATTGGTAAAACCAAATTCGTTGATGGAGCGCACAATCTTTGCAATCTGCTCATCAGAATGAGTGCGGGAATTAGCCTCATATTTGACCAATTCCCCCACTAAAACGCTTTTATAGTTACGAAGAGTCACTATTATGGCCCTGCTTGCTCATTGCGTTTTTCACCACGCATCTCGCCACCAGCTTCACCCGGTTCGCAGTATTTAGGCTGTAACTTATTTTGTTGCTCAACACGGCGGCCATATTCGCTAGGCACGCCATTGTAATGCGTATTGCCCTCGTCACCATCAGATGTGGTGTAATCCTTAACCCCTGTATTACTCATAGTAACTCTCCATGTAAGTAAATTATTAATCGATTAATAACTTGTGCCCCCAAAGCGAAAAGATTGGATTCGAACCAACGAACGATTTACAGCCCCATAATCAGGCACACGGATGGACGCACCACCCCCTTTGACCACTTGGATACATTCCAAATCAAAGACACGCCTTAAAGATAGCACAAACAATTGTTATCCACAAAATCAGTGGAAAACCCTGTGTGTAGGCGATCAGAAACACAGAACCTATATAGGCTATAGTTAAATCAATCATTCACACCCAAACAGATAATATTTTCATCATTTGATATGCCAACACTTGACATATATACCAACACTTGGCATAATACCTACATACACAACAACAAGGGGTAAAAAATGGAAAACGTAAGCTTGTATGACTTGATGGCCGAGGATTTGGATGTTTGGGTAACTAAAAACTCTAAGTTTGGTTTTGATATGCAAATTGATGATGAGAACGGTAAAACAATTGTTGATGAGAAAGGGATCCACCCTGCAGCTGCCGACTCATTTGCTGATTTTTGCCGCCGTTATTTAGCGTTTTACGATAAGGCTAACATTGAAGAGGCAGCATAATGAAAAAGTTTAGCTATTATCAATACAGGGTATTTGAGTCAACGGGTAAGGACTGGTCTGGATGGGTGTATGAGATTTACAGCCAAGATAAGGTGCCGGAGTTGATTCGAGAGTCCGATGAGTGGTTTGATAGTCAAACACAGGCAGGGTTAGCAGCGATAGGACATATCAGTTTACTAGAAAATGGAGAGGGATAATGCTGAAACGAATCAAATGTTTGTTAAAGGGCCATCAGTTTTTAATGCGCTACCAACCAAATTACAAATGTTACCACGTAGCGAATGACGACAGATGTAAACACTGTCTTACACGGAGGGATTATGGACAGAAATAAGTTTGAGGAATACTCAAAGCTTACAGCCTGTATTGGTGCCTGTATGGACGGTTTATTGCAAGCTCAAGAGTTGTTGGTTGACTTAATGTGTAGAGAGTGCGATATACCCATCGAGTTAAAACCTCAGTTACTAGAGGATATGAATAAAACCATGGGGATTAAAAAATTATGAAAGTAAAAACTGCAGAGGCAATGCTGGCTGCCACGTCATTTCTGCTTGGCCGTACGCATGCGGGTATCGTTATGGCCCTTGACGAAGAATTGCCGTCTGATTCTTTGGATAAGCTTAAAGATGTTGAAGCCGCTTTAAGAAAAGATATAGAACGGCTTTACTACTCTAATCCCGAACGACAGTCACCTGAGTAGCCACTGGGCCTTTGGGTGATTGTGCGGGTGTAAATTGCACCTTGTCACCCTCTTTTAGGCTCTTGAATCCTTCACTTAAAATTTCTCTAAAGTGAATAAAATAATCTTTGCCCTGCGATGCTACGAAACCGAACCCCTTTTGATCAGAAAACCACTTCACAACTCCGTTTTGCATAAATCCATCCATCGACTAGTTAATAAATATCAAATCCTACCGGGTAAATCTTCAATCCTAGCCACTTTTACCGATACCCCTATGCCTTGACATAGGTAACTCAGGTTGTGGCCTATACGGCGTTGAATTGCCGTTTGAATAATCAGGCATGCCTGCCTCCATCCAACACTTAACAGCGGTCTCCAGAGTATCATCTGGAACCAATCCGTTTAACATATCCTGTTTATCGTCCTCGCTCAAGAGCCTTGTTGCGATAAGGTTAGGCGAGACACCAAGCTTGATACCGAGTTTAAAGAGCCTGCTCTTGCATTGTTCTTTGGTGAGGGTTGGCATGGTTTAGCCTCCATGGCTTTTGCTCTAGCAAGCAGTTCCTCTGCTTGCTTTAATTTTTCAGGTTTAATGAAAATATTTATGTCCTGACCCATCGCTGCCATTTTTTTGGCGTGTAATGCCTCTTGCATAAGCTGTAAATCCTCGTCGCTAAACAAAGGCGCTACTTTTTCCTTGGTTGATGGCCTATCTTCATCCTTTGATGGTCTAAAAATTACATCATCTGCGTTTAATTTTTTCAATAATTTTACTAATGCGTTGGCTCTTTGAAGGGGAGGGTATTTTTTATTGCTGTGGTTTTCTACGTGGATTAAGCACTCGTCTAAGAATTCCTGATCTGTACGTTTATCTCTTGAGAGTTTTTGATCTACTAGGTTTTGGTCTATTGCTATTGAGAAAATAAAACTACTACTCACTAGTGTAGTTGTTTCTTCTTCTTGGTAGTTATTCTTCTTAGTATTTAGGGTGTCCTGTGAGTGCACCCCCCCCATGTCCTCCTGGGGCACCCCCCCCATGTCC
>TARA_R110000868_G_scaffold1844_20_pt1 | contig 36655 bp, 31 predicted proteins | sample TARA_R110000868 | Tara Oceans TARA_R110000868 (sample SAMEA4397489) | marine metagenome | biome: Polar Biome; feature: [SRF] surface water layer (ENVO:00010504); material: water (ENVO:00002006), including particulate matter (ENVO:01000060) such as... | depth 5 m | reverse complement strand
CAAAAAAATCGCCGCGGCGACCCTGATCCTGGACGGCGCCAAAGGTGCGGCAGCGGTACTGATCGCACAGCTTTACGGTCCCGATATCGCGATCGTCGCCGCCGCAGGCGCCATGATCGGTCACCTGTTCCCGGTCTGGCTGAAGTTCCGCGGCGGAAAGGGCGTTGCCACGGCGCTCGGGATATTGCTGGCCCTGGCCCCCGCGGTCGGCGGGCTCGCCTGCGCGACATGGCTGCTGGCGGCGGTCCTGTTTCGCTATTCGTCGCTGTCGGCCCTGCTGGCGATGGCCGCCGCACCGGTTTACATGTGGTGGCTTGCCGATCCGCAGCGTAAAGAATTCGCAATCGCCATGGCGCTACTGGTCTGGATGCGGCACTGGCAGAACATCCGGCGGCTCGCAACCGGCGCAGAATCGAAAATCACGCTATCGCGTAAGTCTTGACCCGACGCCCGACGCCACCCATCGTTGCAGGATGGAGAGTGTCCTCAAACCCCTGAGCGACGCGGAACGGATCGACTGGCTCCGCCTGATCCGGACCCCGAATGTGGGCCCGCGCCTGTTCGCGGAGCTCCTGGATCGCTTCGGGACCGCCGGCAACGCCCTGGATGCCCTGCCGGAACTGTCCCGGCGCGGCGGCGGACGCCGCAAATTCACCATCCCCCACCCGGATCGCGCCGCCGCCGAACTGGCGACACTTCGCAGTCACGACGGCCGCATGGTCGCCCTGTGCGAACCGGATTATCCGGAAACCCTGGCGGCAATCGCCGACCCGCCGCCGGTATTGTTCGTAAAAGGAGATACCGCGATGCTGTCGGCGCCGGCGATCGCTATCGTCGGGGCCAGGAACGCCTCGTCCCATGGCCGCCGGTTCGCCGGGGAAATAGCCGGCCAGCTCGGCGAAGCGGGCTTTGTCGTCGTGTCGGGCCTCGCCCGCGGGATCGATGCCGCCGCGCATACGGGCGCCCTGTCCACCGGGACCGTTGCCGCCGTCGCCGGCGGTATTGATGTCGTCTATCCGCCGGAACACGAAGACCTCCAGCAGGATATAGCCGCACGGGGCGCGCTGGTATCCGAGCAGCCGGTCGGCACGCAGCCCACCGCGCGGCACTTCCCGGCCCGGAACCGGCTTATCTCCGGCCTCGCCCGCGGCGTTCTGGTGGTCGAGGCCGCATTGAAATCCGGGTCGCTGATCACGTCCCGCCTGGCGCTCGAACAGGGGCGCGAAGTATTCGCCGTCCCCGGATCGCCCCGCGATCCGCGCTGCCGGGGAACCAACGACCTGATTCGTCAGGGGGCCGTTCTGACCGAAAATGCGGCCGATATCATCGAGGCGGTGGCGCATCAGACCCTGAAACCGCAGCCCCGCAACCTGCCGGCGCGCCCTGTCCAACCCCCTGAAACAAAAGACGAAACAGAGCCGCTGGAGGCGCACGAGAAGATCATCGAATTGCTGGGGGCCACACCAACAGGTGTTGACGAACTGGTTCGCGAATGCCACATGTCTGCCGCCGCCGTCCAGAGTTCGCTGCTCGAACTTGAACTTGCAGGGCGGATTGAGAGACACCCGGGCAACCGGATCTCGCTGGTTTTATAAACAATGTGGCAACCAACGTTCCGTAAGGTAACGTCGCCCACGAACTGAAAAATCGGTAATCATGGACGTAGTCGTCGTCGAATCGCCCGCCAAGGCGAAGACCATCAACAAGTATCTCGGCCCGAATTTCACGGTTCTGGCAAGCTACGGGCATGTCCGCGACCTGCCGTCGAAGGACGGCTCTGTCCAGCCGGACGAAAATTTCCGGATGATCTGGACCGTCGATCCCAAGGCGGAAAAGAACCTTCAGGCCATCCAGGATGCGATTGTCGGCGCGGATCACCTGTATCTCGCAACCGATCCGGATCGCGAGGGCGAAGCGATTTCCTGGCATCTGCAGGAAATCCTGAACGAACGCAATGCACTCGACGGGATCGACGTCAAGCGCGTGGTGTTTCACGAGGTCACAAAGAACGCCATCATCGACGCGGTCAACAACCCGCGCGAACTGAACCGCGAAATGATCGACGCCTACCTGGCGCGGCGCGCGCTCGACTATCTGGTCGGGTTCAGCCTGTCGCCGATCCTGTGGCGCAAGCTGCCCGGGTCGCGGTCCGCCGGACGCGTGCAATCGGTCGCCCTGCGGCTGATCTGCGAGCGCGAAGCCGAGATCGAGGTATTCAATCCGCAGGAATACTGGACAATCGGCGCCGCCTTCACGACCGCGAACGGCGCTGCGGTCCCGGCGCGCCTGACCCACCTGAACGGCAAAAAGCTCGACCGCTACGACATCGCGAACGAAGAAGCGGCGAAAGCCGCCGTCGCCGAGATCGAAAAGCACGGCTATACGGTCAAATCGGTCGAACGGAAGACCGTCAACCGCCGCGCCGCGCCGCCGTTCACGACATCGACAATGCAGCAGGAAGCATCCCGGAAGCTCGGGTTCGGCGCGACCCGCACCATGCGCACCGCGCAGAAACTGTATGAAGGCGTCGATGTCGGCGGCGGTGAGACCGTCGGCCTGATTACCTATATGCGTACCGACAGCGTCAATATGGGCCAGGAAGCCGTCGTCGCCGTCCGCGCCACCATCGGCCAGGAATACGGTCACAACTACGTGCCGGAAAAGCCCAACACGTATCGCAACAAGTCGAAAAACGCGCAGGAAGCCCATGAGGCGATCCGCCCGACCGAATTTTCGCGCAAACCGAACGAAATCCGTCAGCGCCTCGGCGAGGACGAACGCCGCCTCTACGACCTGATCTGGAAACGCGCAGTGGCCAGCCAGATGGAAAGCGCCATCATGGAGCAGGTCGCCGTCGATATCGCTTCGCCGGACGGCGCAACCGTGCTGCGCGCCAACGGATCGGTCGTGAAATTCGACGGTTTCCTGAAGCTGTATCAGGAAGGCCAGGACGAACGCGCGGCAACCGCCGACGACGAGCCGGAGGCCAACGAACTGGATCGCATCCTGCCGCCCATGTCCGAAGGCGAAACCATGAACCGTGGCGCGGTAAATCCCGAACAGCATTTCACCAAGCCGCCGCCGCGCTATACCGAGGCCAGTCTCGTCCGTAAGATGGAGGAGCTCGGCATCGGTCGGCCGTCGACCTATGCCTCGATCCTTCAGGTCCTGCAGGACCGCAACTACGTGACGCTGGAACAGCGCCGTTTCACGCCCCACGACCGGGGCCGGATGGTGACGGCCTTCCTGGCCGAATTTTTCAAGCGCTACGTCGAATACAGCTTTACGGCCGACCTCGAAGACCGGCTCGACGACGTATCCAACGGCGACATGCAGTGGCAGGCGCTGCTGGCGGATTTCTGGACGGCGTTTTCCGCCGCCATCGACGAGACCAAGGATTTGCGCATTACCGAGGTGATCGACAAGCTGGATGCCGAGCTGGGACCCCACTTTTTCCCGGAGCGCGAAGACGGCAGCAACCCCCGCAAATGCCCGGCCTGCGAAGACGGACGGCTGGGCCTCAAGCTCGGCCGCAACGGCGGCTTCATCGGGTGTTCCAACTATCCCGAATGTGGCCATACGACGGCGCTGACGGTCATCACCGGCAATGAAGACGAAGATGCGGCTTTTACCGGTCCGAAAGAACTGGGCACGGACCCGACGACCGAACTTCCTGTTTCTATGCGCAAGGGGCCGTTCGGGGTCTATGTGCAGCTTGGCGAGGCGGTCAAGGGATCGAAGGAGAAACCGAAACGTCAGTCGCTTCTGCGCGGCATGGTGCCGTCCGACGTCGATCTCGATCTTGCGCTGGCACTGTTGTCGCTGCCGCGTCCGATCGGCGAACACCCGGAATCCAAGGAGATGATCCTTGCCGGTGTCGGGCGGTTCGGTCCGTACCTGAAGGTCGGCGACCGCTACGTGAAGCTGAAACCCGATGACGACGTGCTGACCCTGGGGCTGAACCGCGCCGTGACCATCATCGCGGAAGCCCCGGCAAAGCGGGCCGCCAAGTCCGCCGGCAAGCTGATCGGCGAACACCCCGATGACGGCAAGCCGATCGAGCTTCGCGACGGCCGTTACGGTCCCTACGTCAAGCACGGCAAGATCAATGCGTCGCTGCCAAGCGATATGGAACCGGAATCGCTGTCACTGGAACTGGCGGTGGAACTGATCGCCGCCCGGGCCGAAAAAGTCGGCGCCAAGACCAAAGCCAAGACCAAGAAGAAAGCGAAAGCCAAAAAGGCGAAGACGAAGAGCAAGAGCAAGGCCAAAGCCAAGGGCAAATCCGGGTCAAAGGCGAAGGCCGCGCCCAAGGCGGAACCCGCCGCAGTACCCGGCGCAAGCGAAGAGGCGTGACAGCGGTCGCGGCATACCGCCGGTGAGCAAATCGCCCGCCAACGTACCGTTCCCGACCAAAGACGAGGTCCTGGAATTCGTCCGCAGCCATAAGGGCCCCGTCGGCAAGCGCGAAATCGCGCGCGCTTTCAACATCCGGGGAACCGACCGGGCGCGGCTGAACGGAATCCTGCGCGACCTTCGCGACGAGGGAAATCTCGATCGCGGAAAAGGCCGCCGCTTCGGCAAGCCGGGCACCCTGCCCAATGTCGCCGTTATCGAGGTCAGCGGTCTCGACCGCGACGGCGACCCCGTTGCCCGGCCTGTCAGCTGGGACGCCGAAGGCCCCGCGCCGGCCATTTTCCTGAGCACGGAAAGCAAGGGCCCTGCCCCCGCCGTCGGGGACCGTATCCTCGCACGGCTCGCGCCTGCCGGGGACGGTACCTATACCGCTCGCATCATCAAGCTGCTCCAGGCCGCGCCCCAGCGCATCCTCGGGGTGTTTCAGATGGTCGGCGGCAAGGGCCGCGTAATCCCGACCAACCGCCGCATCCGCACCGAATTCGCGATCCCGCCCGGTGAGGAGAACGGCGCCTCCAGAGGCGACCTGGTCGAAGCCCAGGCAACCGGCGGGCGCAGTTTCGGACTGCCCCAGGCGCGCGTCGCCGAAATCGTCGGCGATGCCACCGGACCGCGCGCACCCAGCCTGATCGCGATTCATTCCAACGATATTCCGACCGAGTTCGCGCCGGAGGCCGTCGCCGACGCCGAAGCCGCAAAACCGGTCACGCAGAAAGGACGAACGGACCTGCGCAAAATCCCGCTGGTCACGATCGACGGCGCCGATGCAAGGGATTTCGACGACGCCGTTTGGGCCGAATCCGATCCCGACAGCGCCAACAAGGGCGGCTGGCACCTGATTGTCGCAATCGCCGATGTGTCCTGGTACGTCCGCCCCGGCAAGCCGCTCGATGTCGACGCCCATGACCGCGGCAATTCCGTCTATTTCCCGGACCGTGTGGTGCCGATGCTGCCGGAGGCCCTGTCGAACGGCCTGTGTTCGCTGGTGCCGAATGAGGATCGCGGATGTCTTGCGGTCCATATGTGGATCGATGCCGACGGGAACATGCACCGGCACGAATTCGTTCGCGGCCTTATGCGCTCGGCCGCGCGCCTGACCTACGAGCAGGTCGACGCCGCCCGCAATGGCCGCCCCGACGACACGGCGGGCCCGTTGATCGACGATGTGATAACGCCCCTGTACGGCGCTTTCGAAGCACTGCAGGCCGCCCGTATCCGGCGCGGCACAATCGATCTCGAGCTGCCGGAACGCAAGGTAAAACTGGATCAAAAGGGCAACCTGACCGGGATCGAACCGGTAGCGCGGCTCGACAGTCACCGCCTGATCGAAGAGTTCATGATCCTGGCGAATGTCGCGGCGGCCGAAGCGCTTGAACACAAGAACGCCCCCTGCATGTACCGGGTCCACGATCAGCCGTCCCCGGAAAAGGTAGAGGGATTGCGGGAAACCCTGTCCTCGGTCGGTATCAGGTTCGCCAAGGGCCAGGTAATCAAACCCGAACTTTTCCAGCGGATCGTCGCGCAGGTGGCAGGCAAGCCGGCGATGCAGACGGTCAATATGGCCGTTCTCCGGTCCCAGGCTCAGGCGGCCTATAGCCCCAGCAACCTGGGCCATTTCGGCCTCGCCCTGCGGCGCTATGCGCATTTTACGTCGCCCATACGGCGGTATTCGGACCTCCTGGTCCATCGCTCCCTGATCACCGCCTACGGGCTCGGCGATGACGGCCTGCGGCCGGATGACGGCGACCGGTTTGCCGAACTGGGCAAGCATATTTCGTTCACTGAGCGCCGCGCGGTCGACGCGGAGCGCGAAGCCGTCGACCGGTTCACGACGATCTACCTGGCGGATCAGGTCGGCGCCCGGTTCGCAGCCCGGGTGAACGGCGTTCACCGGGCGGGCCTGTTCGTCAGCCTGGACGAAACCGGCGCGGACGGCCTGGTACCGATGTCGATGATGGGCGATGACCGCTTCGATTTCGACGGACAGAAACAGTGGATCAAGGGCCGCAGCACCGGCGTGGTATACACGATCGGCAATGCCGTCACCGTCCGCCTGGAACAGGCGAACGTGCATACCGGCTCCATGGCGTTCTCGATTGCCGACAACCACCCGGCGCGCCCCGCCACGCCGCCGCGCAAAGGGAAGGCCTCGAAAAAGCCGAATAAAAACAAGGGCAAACGAAAGCACAAGCCCAAAAAACCCGGCTAACGAAAAGTTAATTCGCATTCTATACAGACAAGGGTAATTTAGGGGGTCACGCTGGCGCCGATTGCGCCCGGTTTTGCCTGAATGCAGGGATGATGCGAACCATCGCGAAACGCCGAAAGAACAGTCAGTTGCGCCGCGTTCCCCGTCTTAACGGCACTGCCGGGTGGACGCTGATGGGCAGGGCGATCCATCTCTTCGCGGCGGGCGCGGTGTTCGGCCTGGCGGCGTGCGTAAACCCGGCGACGGAGTCCCCTCTTGAAAGCCGCGAACGGCTGGTTCTCGAAACCGCCTTCAGGAATATCGACCTGCGATATGCCGAAGCGGTGACAATCCGGTCGGTTTCGCTTGCCGGCATAAGCGCGCTGTCGAAGACGGATTCGCTGATCGAAATTGCCGAAAAGCCCCGCCGGATCGAACTTCTGTACGATAATCGCCTTCTCGCGGACTGGGCGTCCCCTGGCGACAACGATCATGAAGCCTGGGCGGCGATCGTCGCCAATGCCCTGCGACATGCCCGCCTGGAAGCGTCGCAGCTCGACGAAGCGGACCCCGAAAGCGTACTCGCCGATTTTTTCCGCGGCGGTTTTTCGAAGCTCGACCGCTACACCCGTTACGAAACACCGCAGCAGGCGCGCAACACACGCGCCCGCCGCGAAGGCTTCGGCGGGCTTGGCGTGACCATCCGCCATGACAAAGGCGAAACCTATGTCGAGAAGGTCCACGCCGGAACACCGGCGGCAAAAGCCGCGCTGAAACCCGGCGATCATATCACCCATGTCGGGGATACCGCACTTTCCGGGCTCAAACAGCGCGCTGTGGTGGCACATCTGCGCGGTCCGGTGCATAGCCGCGCGAATCTGACCATCGTCCGGACAGGCGCACCGTCGCCGCTCCGGGTCGGCGTTGTTCGCGCCCATATCATCCTGCCCACCGTTACGGCCACTCGGGAACGAGGCATTCTCACGATCCGGATTTCAGGATTCAACCAGGGAACATCGCGCAGCCTCGGCAAGGTCCTCGCGGCGGCCGAACGACGCGACACCCGGGATCTGCACGGGATCGTGCTCGATCTGCGCGGCAATCCCGGCGGCCTGCTCGATCAGGCGGTCGCGGTCGCCGATTTCTTCCTCAACGACGGCCTGATCATTTCGACCAGGGGACGGCATCGCCGCGCCAACCAGACCTTCAACGCGTCCTGGGGCGAACGAATTCAAAAAACCCCCATCGCCATACTTATCAACGGCAGGTCGGCATCGGCATCGGAGATCGTCGCTGCAGCGCTTCGCGACCGTGGGCGCGCGGTCGTCGTCGGGGCGTCTTCATTCGGCAAGGGCAGCGTTCAGACGATCATCCGCCTGCCGAACGGGGGAGAACTGACGCTGACATGGGCCCATATGATCGCGCCGGCCGGATTCAACCTGCATGGACACGGCGTTATACCGGCGATCTGTACCTCCGCCGCCGCGACCCCCATGAACGACATGATGAAGGCCATACGTGCCGACAGCCCGGCCGCCGGCGCGGCGCTGGGCACCGTACTGTCGTCACGCCATGCAATCCGGAGCAATCCCGCTCTTGCCCGGGAGCAATGCCCGCCTTCCGACAAGAAACGTAGCGAAGACCAGGAGATCGCAAGGTATCTGCTGGAACATGAATCGCTCTATGCGCGGGCGCTGAAAGACGGCGGAGCCGCCATCGCCCAGCGTTAACGGATTGAATAATTCGGGGATTAATTCAGGCGCCGTATTGCGCACCAAATCCTTGACAGCCGACCCGGAAACCGTCAGGTTCCGGCAAATTTTGAGGTCCTGCATTTCAGGAGAAATAGAATGGCCAAAAACAACACGATCGTCGTCAAACTGCTGAGCACTGCGGATACCGGCTATTTCTATGTCGCCAAGAAAAACCCGCGTACGCAGACCGAGAAACTGGAATTCCGTAAATACGATCCGGTTGCCCGCAAGCATGTCGCTTTCAAGGAAGCGAAAATCAAATAAAGGCCGAAACGCCCAACGCAAAATGCCGCCCTCAGGGCGGCATTTTTTGTTTCCGAAGCGATATTCTGACGCCTTACGTCCGGCGCCCCATGCCCCGAAGCGGGCCGGTATCTAAGCCCGCGCCGCTTCCGGCAGCGGGTTGACCGCCGTGGTGTCTGCGGCGACTTCGACCCTGTTCCGTCCGGCGTTTTTGGCGGTGTAAAGCGCCTGATCGGCCCGCTCGAGCAGGTCGTTGAGCTCGACCTCTCCCGCAGCCCCGGTCGCAACGCCGATGCTTACCGTCACCGCGAGCGGTTCTTCGTCATCCGCAATTCGGAACGGTTCGGCTTCGATCATCTCGCGCAGGCGGTTGGCCGCGACAATGGCAGACCGGCCCTCGACATTGGGCATCAGAACAACGAATTCCTCGCCACCAAGCCGGATGGCGGTATCGAAACCGCGGATTCCGCCAAGCACGCGCTGGGCCAGCCCCTGCAATACCATATCGCCGGCGGCATGGCCGTGATCGTCATTGACGGCCTTGAAGTGGTCGACGTCCATTATCAGGATGGAGATCGGCTTGCTGCCGCCCCGCAGGTCGCTTGAAAGTTCGCCAAAATGGGTTTCGAGATACCGCCGGTTATACAAACCGGTCAGGCTGTCCGTGACCGCTGCGGTGAGGCTTTTTTCGTATTGCTGGCGGAGATTGTCCTCGAACTGCTTGCGCCTGATCTGGGTTTTCGCACGCGCCGTCAATTCGTTCTTGTTCACCGGCCGGACCAGGTAGTCGTTCACACCGAGATCCAGCGCCTTCGCAAGGCGTTCGGTATCGCCCTCGTCGAGCATGATCAGGATCGGCGCATGACGCGTCACGCCGCTGGAACGCAATTGCGAACAGAACCGCAGGACGTCGTCGCCGCCCACCCGGTCATCGACAAGGATAAGATGATAATCGCCGTCCAGTGCTTTGATTGTAGCGTCGTCGGTCGATACCGAATGGGTGACGCTATACCCCTCCTCCGTCAGCGTATCGACGATACGTTGCGACGGGCCGTATTCGTCGGCGACCAGCAGGATCTGCAACAGCGCAGGATCGACGTCCTGAGGCGCTGCCGCGTTATTGAGACCGAATTGCGTAAACGTGGATTCACGCGCCCGCCATTCATCCATCGCCCGCTTCAGACGTACGAGCGAACGGATCCGGGCGAACAGGGCGAGATCGTTCAGCGGTTTCGTCAGAAAATCGTCGGCGCCAGCTTCCAGCCCCTTGACCCTGTCGGACACTTCGCTCAGCGCAGTGACCATGACGACGGGAATGTGGGCCGTCAGCGGGTTTTCCTTGATCTTCTGGCAGACCTCGAAGCCGTCCATGCCGGGCATCATGACGTCGAGCAGCACGATATCCGGCATCGCTTCGGCAACGATTTCAAGCGCCGTCGCACCGTCATTCGCCGTCAGAACCTCGTAATACTCGACAAGCAGTTTTGCTTCGAGCAAACGCACGTTTGCGGCAATATCGTCAACGACTAGTACCCGAGCGGACATCGAATTCCCTTACTATCCCGCGACCGTCTGGCCCAGAACCGTCTGGATCGTTTCGAGGAAACTGTTCACCGAAATCGGCTTGGCGATATACGCTTCACACCCACCGCTCCGGATTTTCTCCTCGTCGCCTTTCATGGCGAACGCCGTAACGGCGATCACCGGGATCATTTTCAATTCATCGTCCGCCTTGATCCACTTGGTCACCTCCAGCCCCGACACTTCCGGCAGCTGGATATCCATCAGGATCAGGTCGGGACGATGTTCGCGCGCCAGCTGGAGCGCTTCCCGACCGTCTTTGGTCTGTAACGTCTCGTAGCCGTGAACTTCGAGCAGGTCATGAAAGAGCTTCATGTTCAACTCGTTGTCCTCGACAATCAGAATCTTCTTCTTGTTATCCATTTCAACCCCTGACCGCAGCACGACGCCTGCGGAATTCCGCATCATTAACCGGACGCGATGTACAAAAACCAATCACCAACGATCGAGGCCCTTTGAATCGGCTCAATGCCCCCGGCAGACCGGGTCCCTGCAGCCTATATTCCACGCCAATCGTTAACATTTGGTAATCTTTCCCGGAAAGCCGACCAAGTCAAAGGTTTATGCGAGTTGCATTACAACTGTGCCATCGGAATGTTTCGAAACAACTAATGAGCCGCATATGAGAATTGGAATTGATGTGGGCGGGACGAAAATCGAAGGCATTGCCATCGACCGGTCCGGAGCAACCCTTTGTCGGAAGCGGGTTTCCACCCCGGACGGCAATTACGCCGATACGATCGATACAATTGTATCCCTTGTCCTGCACATCGAATCCGTAACCGGACGAACCGGATCTGTCGGAGTCGGTATTCCCGGTACGGTCTCGCCCGCGACCGGTTTGGTCAAAAACGCCAATTCGACATGCCTGATCGGGAAACCGTTGGACGGCGACCTCTGCCGGGCGCTGGGCCGCGACGTGCGGGTCGCAAACGACGCCGATTGTTTTGCCCTGTCGGAAGCAACGGACGGCGCGGGCGCCGGGTACAGCACGGTCTTCGGTGTCATCCTCGGAACCGGGGTCGGCGGCGGGCTGGTGATCGGCGGCGCGCTCGTCAGCGGCCCCAATGCGATCGCCGGCGAATGGGGGCACAACCGGCTCCCCGTGCCCGAAGACCGGCGCTACCCGCCGGCAGACGCCGGCGGCGGGACCGACCGGGCCTGCTATTGCGGACGAACGGGATGTATCGAGACCTATCTTTCGGGACCGGGGCTAAGCCGCGAATACTTCGCCAGAACCGGAAAGACAATGTCGCCCGGCCAGATATCGGCCGCCGCAGAACAGGGCGACACGCTGTGCGAAGCCGTGTTGCGGGAGTACGAGCAAAACCTGGCGATCGGGCTCAGCATCGTCATAAATATCGTCGATCCGGCGGTAATCGTCCTCGGGGGCGGCCTGTCCAACCTCGAACGGTTATACGCGAACGTCCCCCGCTTGCTGGCCGCCCATGTCTTTTCGGACACCGTGAGAACGGTATTGCTTCCGCCGGAACATGGCGATTCGAGCGGCGTTCGCGGCGCCGCCTGGCTCTGGCCCGCGTAATACAGCCCGCATGTTCCGGGGCAGAACTGCGAAGCGTTATTTACAGACCGGAGAGCGTTCGGTTTTCAACCTTTTCAGATCGCCGCGGACCTTGAAATCGCCGAAATCCATATCCATGCGCCCGGCGATACCCGTGGCGTATATTTTCACGCTGATCTCGGATTCCGGCTCCGCATCCTGGTTTTCGATCGGGAAAAAGGCGAGATTCACGTTCCAGGACGGCTGCGACCGGAGTTCGGGAAACGCTACCTGCTCGGGTGGTTCCGCGGCTATCTTCCGGCCGATCACGGCGTTCACGAATTGCGCCCCGCCTTCGGTAAACCCGTCAAAGACCGTCGCGCGGACGATCTGCGCCTTTTCGCCGGCAACGGACAGGACCTGTTGAGTGTGCCGGGTCGGAAAAACGGTTCCCGGCGGCAACATGACCTGCTTTTCCGACGGGCTCACGAATTCGGCGACGCGGGCATCCGCGTCGAGCCGGGCCGTACCTTCAATGCGGTCTGTTTCCTTGTCGTTAAACGATGTCCGGACCAGAAATGTATATCGATCGCCGGCCTGCGATTCCCAGGTCGTGGCATCCATCGTGACGCGCACCGTATCGCCGCCGGTATAGCCCACGTCGAACACTGTCCGGTTGCTCATCGTCCATCCGGCGCAATCTCCCTCCCAGCGGACGAGCATGTCGCCGCTGACGGTTTCGATACTGCTGCTGCTGCGGGCGGATAATAGCTGCATGGCGTAATGCGCCGTATGCGGCGCGAATCCGGACGCCGCCGCCATCGGCGATATCATGATCAGTGCTGCCACGCAGGCGCAGAATTGCCTTATGACCGGCAGAAATTGCCTGGCAGAAATTGCCGGGCGCGCGAGGAACATCGTCAAATCACCATCCAACCCTTTGAATTCCGCCCATTCAAACTGGCATGCGCCTTGCATCCCTGTCTGCCGAGCGAACTGCATTATCAATATGGTGGACGGATGATCCTTATGGAACAAGTTTCGGCTTCCCTGACTGCAAACGATCCCGAATTGACCGATATGATCGGGATCATTGCGTCACGGCTGATCGAGAACATCCCGGCAACCGAAATCGGCTCCGATATGCGCAAAAACGCACTTCTGGAACGGGCGCTGATGTATGCGGCACAGGCCGAACAGCGGATCGCATCGCAGAACCAGCGGATCGAATACCTGCAGGGGCTATCCTTCACGGACGAACTGACCGGCCTTTTCAACCGTCGGGGCTTTCTGGAACAGCTTAAACGTACCCTCGCGTCAGCGCGGCGCTTCGGACATACCGGCCTGCTGATCTATTGCGATATCGATCGCTTCAAGCAATTCAACGACAAATACGGTCATTGCGCGGGCGATGCTGTGCTGCGGCATGTCGCAGATGTCTCGACGCAATCGCTCCGCGAAATCGATACCGTGGCCCGGCTCGGCGGCGACGAATTTGCGATGATCGTGGCGCAGACCCAGTGGCAGGACGGCGCCAAGCGCGCCCAGACGCTGCAATGGGCGCTCGAATCGGTACCGTGCGAATTTCAGGACAAGATGCTTCCCGTCAAGGTCAGCCTCGGAATAGAGGCCTACGGGCCGGACGACACGCCGGACGAACTGGTCCGGCGCGCAGACATGGCGATGTACTATGTCAAACGAAACAAAAAAGGTTCTCTCGGCCGCATCGCCGCAGAATAACGCCCCGGCGCCGGAACACCGTCCTAGATCATATTCCGCATACGCGGAACAGGGCCAGTGCCGTCCAAACAGGAAACGCCCTAGCCTTCCTTTTTCGCCGCCGGCGGCAGCGCCAGGCGCAACGACAGTTCTTTCAGCCGCTCGTCATCGACGGGCACCGGCGCATTCATCATCAGGTCCTGCGCCTGCTGGTTCATCGGGAACAGAATGACCTCGCGGATATTCGGCTCGTCCGCCAGCAGCATGACGATCCGGTCGATACCCGGCGCCGAGCCGCCATGGGGCGGCGCACCGTATTTCAATGCATTCAGCATGCCGGCAAATTCGGTCTCGACCTCTTCCTGCGAATAACCGGCGATGCCGAAAGCCTTGTACATGATTTCCGGACGATGGTTCCGGATCGCCCCGCTCGACAGCTCGATGCCGTTGCAGACGATATCGTACTGATAGGCGAGGACGTCGAGCGGCTCCATCGTTTCCAGCGCCTCAATCCCGCCCTGCGGCATCGAGAACGGGTTGTGGCTGAATTCGATCTTGCCGGTGGATTCGTCGAGTTCGTACATCGGATAGTCGACGATCCAGCAGAATTCAAAACGGTTCTCATCGACCAGTTCAAGCGCCTCGCCGACCTGCGTGCGGGCCTGTCCGGCAAACCCGGCAAAGTCCTTCGGCACGCCCGCGACGAAGAACACGGCGTCCCCGTCCTTGAGCCCGAGCTGATCCCGCAGGGCCCCGGTCCGTTCTTCGCCGATATTCTTGGCAACCGGTCCCGCGCCTTCGCCATCGCGGAAAAAGATATAGCCGAGGCCGGGCTGCCCCTGCTTCTGGGCCCATGAATTCATGCGGTCACAGAAAGCCCGCGAGCCGCCGCCCGGCGCCGGTATCGCCCAGACGCGGACATTCTCGTCTTTCTCGATCATGCCGGCGAAAATCTTGAACCCGGAGCCCCGGAAGGTATCCGTGATGTCGCTCATCTCGATGGGATTGCGGAGATCGGGCTTGTCGCTGCCGTATTTCTGAAGCGAATCCGCATAGGTAATCCTCGGAAAAGGCGCCGGCGAAACGGCGCGCCCTTCGGCAAACTCCTCGAACACGCCATGCAGCACCGGTTCGATCGCATTGAAGACGTCATCCTGGGTGACGAAGGACATCTCGATATCGAGCTGGTAGAATTCGCCCGGCGACCGGTCGGCGCGTGCATCTTCATCGCGGAAGCAAGGCGCGATCTGAAAATAGCGGTCGAACCCGGCCATCATGATCAGCTGCTTGAACTGCTGCGGTGCCTGCGGCAACGCATAAAACTGACCGGGATGCAGTCGGCTCGGCACCAGGAAATCGCGCGCACCTTCAGGTGACGTCGACGTCAGGATCGGCGTCTGGAATTCCATGAAACCCTGATCGATCATGCGCCGGCGGATGCTGGAGATAACCGAGCTGCGCAGCATGATGTTCTGATGAACCTTTTCGCGCCGGAGATCGAGAAACCGGTAGCGCAACCGCACTTCCTCGCCGTAATCGCGATCGCTGTTCACTTCGAGCGGCAGCGGCTCGGTCGTGCCCAGCACTTCGCACGCATCGATTCGCAGTTCGACGCCGCCGGTCGGGAGGTCGGCGTTTTTCGTGTCCTCGGAGCGCTCTTCGACGCGGCCGGTCACACAGATGACCGTTTCCAGGCGAAGCCCTTCGATCTGCGGAAAAATATCCGATTCGCTGTCGATCACGCACTGGGTCAGGCCGTAATGGTCCCGCAGGTCGACGAACAGCAGGTTGCCGTGATCGCGCATACGGTGAACCCAGCCGGAAAGGCGGGCCTCCGTACCGGCGTTTTCGGCGCGAAGTTCGCCGCATGTCTGGGTGCGGTAAGCGTGCATAATCGGACCTTTGTTCGGATTTGACTTGTCTGGCGCGCACCGGCACGGGCGCAGGCCGCAGCGGGTTTTATATCCAACGACGCCCCACTTCAAGTTATGCCGGAATCAGTGTATCAAGAACCATGACCATAATAACAGAAACGACGGCCCTAGAGGCGTTTTGCGAACGGGCCGCAGACTTCCCTTTCCTGACCGTGGACACGGAATTTATTCGCGAAAAGACCTACTGGCCCATTCTGTGCCTCGTTCAGGTCGGGACGCCGGATGAAGCGGTGGCGATCGATGCGCTGGCGGAGGGGATCGACCTCGCGCCGTTATTCGACCTTCTCGCGAACGAAGACGTCCTCAAAGTGTTTCATGCCGCACGCCAGGACGTCGAAATTTTCGTGAACCTGTCAGGCAAGGTGCCCAAGCCGATCTTCGATACCCAGATCGCGGCCATGGTCTGCGGTTACGGAGATTCCGTCGGGTATGAACGGCTTGTCCGCGATATCGCCAAGAAGTCGATCGACAAGACAATGCGCTTCACCGACTGGTCCCGGCGCCCGCTCGGCGACAAACAGATCGAATACGCGCTGGGCGATGTCACCCACCTGCGGAAAATATACACGAAGCTGGCCGGCAGGCTTGAAGACAACGACCGGACATCATGGCTTGCCGATGAAATGGCGATCCTGACCGATACCGCAACCTATCTGATCGACCCGCAGAACGCCTGGAAACGCCTCAAGACCAGAAGCCGGAAACCGCGCTATCTCGCCGCGGTCCAGGCACTTGCAGCGTGGCGCGAACAAACGGCCCAGGGCAACAACGTGCCGCGGAACCGCGTCCTGAAAGACGAATCGATTACCGAGATCGCGGCGCATATGCCGAAATCGCCGGAAGAGCTGATGTCGCTTCGGGCAATTTCGCGCGACCGGGTCGGCAATGACCGCGCCCAGGCAATCATGGCGGTGCTCAAGGACGTGCGGGCAATGGATGCTGCCGATTATCCCACCCCCCCGGCAGAGCGCGCCGATACGTCGGATAACGGACCGTCCATGGAGCTTCTCAAGGTGCTTCTGAAGCTGAAATGCGATAGCCACAAGGTCGCCCAGAAGCTGATCGCTTCGTCCGGCGATATCGAAGCCATCGCGGCGGACGACAATGCCGATGTCCGGGCGCTGACGGGCTGGCGCCGGGATGTTTTCGGCGGCGACGCCCTGCGGCTGAAACGCGGCGAAATCGCCCTGACGGCGGATGGCGCCAAAATCAAGGTCATCGAGATCCCGCCACAGCAATAGCCGTCCGGAACGATCCGGTCGCCGGTTGACCGCGTCGCGCGAAGTCGATTATTTTAATCAGTATACTGATAGAATAGGCGAATAGGGCAATGACGGAAACAATGGCACATCGAATCGTCGTCCTGGGTGGCGGCTATGCGGGTCTCACGGCGGCCGCTCGGCTAAGTGAGACCCTGCCGGACGCGGATATCGCGCTTATCGATGCAAAGCCCCAGTTCGTGGAACGCATCCGGTTGCACGAAATCGCTGCCGGCGGCATTGCGCAGCACCTGCCCTATGACGAATTCATGTCGGCACGGAACGGACGGTTCATCCAGGCCCGCGCCGAAAAAATCGACCCCGATGATCGGATTGTGCATCTCGCCCCCGGCACCGTCTCCCCCGGCCTCCCCGATACCGTCGAATACGATACGCTGGTTTACGCGCCGGGAAGCATGACCGACAGAAATACCGTCCCGGGTGCCGACCGGTTCGCAGTCTGCCTGGACTCCACCGAAGACTGCGCAGAAACGGCGGCCCGACTCGAAACGCTCGCCGAAACAGGCGGCAGGGTCCTGATTGCGGGTGGCGGTCTGACCGCAATCGAAGCGGCCTGCGAATTCGGCGAACGGATGCCCGGCCTGAAAGTCCTCCTGGCCCCCGGCAGAAACTTCGGGCCGGACGACGCGCCGGGCGGACTGTCCCGCGCCGGGTTCGATCATGTCGTTGCGACCCTTGACCGTCTCGGTGTCGAAACCGTCGCCGGCGCGCGTATTACTGGCGTCGGCCCCGACCATGCGGAGCTCGAGAACGGCGACACGATTGCATACGACCTGTGCCTTTGGGCCGCCGGGTTTCTGGTTCCCGACCTGGCAGCACGGGCCGGAATCAAGGTCACCGGCGCAGGGCAGATCGTCACCGACCACACACTGACATCCGTCAGTCACCCCGACATCGTAGCCGTCGGCGACGCCGCACATGTGGAAACGCAAACCGCCGGCACGTGCCGGATGAGCTGTGCCGCCGGCCGGCCCATGGGCGAGCGCGCCGCAAAAACCGTCGCGGCGCGCATTGGCGGCATGTCCGCCGACGCTTTCGAGTTCAGCTATAGTTTCAGATGCGTCAGCCTTGGCCGCAAAGACGGACTTATCCAGTTCGTCGATTCCCGCGACCGACCTGTCGAACAGGTCTGGACGGGCGAACGCGGCGCGGTCTGGAAGGAATATATCTGCCGGCGTACCCTGGCCGGAATCGGTTTCGACAGCGACCTCGGCCCGCCTCCCGACACCCCGCCCCGGATCGCCTAGGCGTCGTCCCCGTCTTCTTCCTTGGCCCGATCGGCGACATCGAGAATTTCGCGGGCAAGCGGGATCGTGATGCCGCGCCGGGTGGCGAGGGAAGCATTGTTCAATTGCCGCACCAGCGACCGCGCCGCGCCGAACGATCGTTCCATCCGGTTGACCATGTATTCCAGAACATCGGCGCCGACATCCATCTGTTCGTCAGCAAACATTTTCACCATCACCGCAGCGATCAACGGCGTATCCGGCGCCTGAATAACGATATTAGGCGCCGCCGCGAGACGCGATTTAAGATCCGGAAGTCGGCCGTCCCACTGCGCCGGCGGCGTCCGGGTGGCGACAAGCAGCGACACGCCTGCCGCAGCTGCCGCATTGAACAGGTGAAAAAGGTCTTCGTCCCGGTGCGGCTGATCCGGACTTAGCGGTGCATCAGCGTCGTCCACGAATACCGGCCGCTGCGCCTGCTCCGTTGCCGGCAGCGTGGGATCGAAAGGCGCCGCTTCGGCCCGCTGGCGCCAGACATGACCGAGATGAGTCTTTCCGCACCCCGGGGGGCCGACAATGACCAGGGCGGGCCCCGGCCAGTCCGGCCACCTGTCGATCCAGGCAACAGCCTCCGCATTGGACGGCGAGACCAGGAAATCCTCCCGTCCCATCGCCGCCCGATGCCGCAGATCGAGCGCGAGCTGATTTTGCCTTGCAGACATCAGGAAAGCGGCGACGGGTCGTCTTCGATTCCCGCCATCTGCCGCGTCCAGGAAACGATGTAGCTTGCGCCGGAAATCACGGTCGTCCCCAGCACGGTGTAAATCATTACATCGACAAGGCCACCGATTTCCAGCTCCAGGCCGAGCCCGGCGAGAACCAGCGCCGCCAGCCCGATCTGCGCCGCGGTATTGACCTTGCTGACGATCAGCGGGCGCATTTTCACTTCCAGTCGTACGAGGAACAGAATAATCACCCCGCCGATAATCAACAGATCGCGGAAGACAACAAGAACGACAAGCCAGTGCGGCAGATTTTCCTGCAGCCCCAGCGTAACGTAAACGCCGACCAGCAACGCCTTGTCGGCCAGCGGATCCAGAATCGCTCCGAGTTCCGTGGTCTGGTTCAGGCGTTTGGCCAGGTACCCGTCGAGCGCATCCGACACACCGGCCAGCAGGAACAGCAGAAAAGCCGACAGGTAGGCGGACTGCATCAGCAGATATACGGCGACCGGGACGGTCAGCAGGCGCCCGAATGTAATCAGATTCGGGAGATTCACCGGGCCGGGTCCGTCGGCGGTATTTCTGCGGGAACGGCCGGGATCGTATCGGGTGCGGATTCCGGCGCGCCCCCAAATTCCTGCCCGGACTCCGGTCCAGAATCGGGCACAGACTCCGGCGCCGGCTCAGAGCGCGTTTCACGCAGTTCGCGAAGCGACCAGTTCACCGCGCCCTGCTCGAGCACGAGGTCGCGCTGGACCAGCGCAATACGGAGTTGTTCCGGGTCGCCGTAATAGGTCAGGCGTACCGACGCCTTGCGCCGCGACACGGCGACAAGCTGCCAGTGCTGTATAAACGCAATTTTGCGCAGCCGCTCCCGCATCTCCACCCACTGGCGCAGTTCGGACAACGCGATATCGGCGACCAGACTGTTCAGGTTGTCGAACCGGATCAGGTTTTCCTGCTTCCAGTCCTCTTCGATCTGTACGGCGATTTCCTGAGCGGCCCGGGCGATCACCGCCTCGTCGGTATCCGCTTCGCCATAGACGAAACTGCGCACGCTGGTACGGTTGGCCGACGTCCCGCCGAAATAGCGTGTGCTGACATTCAGAACGCGGTCGCCCGTCGCGGCATCGACACCCTGCGACGCCTGGGCGACAAGCACGGCGCTGGCGCCGTAGCGCTCTGCAATCAGGGAGAACTGTTCCTCGACGCCCGCGGCGGCCTGTTCGGCGCTTATGTCCCGGACATCTGCAAGATCGCCAACCGGGAGACGGACCGGCACGAGACCGTCCGATGGCGGGATGTCGTTCCAGGCTGCGAACCACGGGTTTGGGTCGTCCCACAGCAGTTTCGCGCCGGCGAATTCGAAGACCGGAAGCAAAAGGACCGGCTTCGAGCGCGTTTCCGCAAATCCGACACCGTTCGCCTGCAGAAAACCGCGAACGTCCATCCGGCGGAAGCGAAAGGTCAGCTTGCCCAGGTAGCGGACGGAAGACCGTTTTTCCTCCTCGATTTCGAAACTGAGCACCAGGGGCACGATATCGCGCTGCACGACCGCCGGAAGACGGGCCCGCTGAACGGCGGGTACGATCCGCGCCAGCAACCGGTCGAAAGCCTGCCGGTGGCCCGCAGCGATGGCCTGTTCCCGCGCGATCGAAGCGGTTTCGGCCGTCCGGTCGACAGCGACACCGGCCACCGTATAGACGTTTTCGACCTGCGCATGCGCCCCCGGAATCGCCGTCATCGCGGCGACGGAGAACCCGACGGCACCCCGTGCAAAGGTCCGCCCCGCGCATTGTCCGAGGAACTGCCCGAAAATTCGCCAAGAGATTCGACAGACGGCGTTCATTTTAGGTTCCGCAATGGCTATCCTGCGCATGACAGGTGGTATTATGTGTGTCATCTGGTCAGTCTAACATTTTCAATCAAGGTGGCGCAGTCATTAACGGTCCCAGCTACAAAGATTCGGGCGTCGATATCGATGCCGGTGCGGAGCTTGTCGAACGCATAAAACCGCTCTCCCGGTCGACCGACCGTGCAGGCGTGATGGGGGCGCTCGGCGGCTTCGGCGGCCTGTTCGATCCCAGGGCGGCAGGATATGTCGATCCGGTCCTCGTCGCCGCCACGGACGGCGTCGGCACAAAGCTGAAGATCGCCATCGATAGCGGACGTCACGATACGGTCGGAATCGATCTTGTCGCGATGTGCGTGAACGATCTCGTGGTCCAGGGCGCAGAACCGCTGTTCTTTCTCGATTATTTCGCGACGGGCCGTCTCGAACCTGCCGCGGCGGCCGATGTGGTCAGTGGCATTGCCGAAGGCTGCCGCCAGGCCGGATGCGCGCTTATCGGCGGCGAGACGGCGGAAATGCCGGGCATGTACGGCGACGGGGATTACGACCTTGCCGGATTCTCTGTGGGCGCGGCCGAACGGGGCAAGCTGTTGCCACGGGGCGACATTGCGCCCGGCGACGTTATCCTCGGGCTCGCGTCGTCGGGAATTCACTCCAACGGGTTTTCGCTGGTCCGCCATGTGCTCGGCCAGCAGGGTCTGGATTACGCAGACAGCGCCCCCTTCGGGGACGGCATTACCGGCCAAATAACCTGGGGTGAGGCCCTGCTAACCCCCACCCGGATTTATGTGAAATCCTGTCTCGCCCTACACAAAACGGGGGTGGCAAAGGCATTCGCACACATCACGGGAGGCGGCTTGACGGAAAACGTACCCCGTATCCTGCCCGACGGAATGGCGGCGCGCATAGATCCGCAAACCTGGTCCCTCCCGCCGGTGTTCCCGTGGCTGATGTCAACCGGCGGCGTCGCCCCGGACGAAATGGCCCGCACCTTCAATTGCGGTATCGGCATGGTCGTCATCGTCGATGCCGCGGCGGCCGATGCGGCGCAGGAGCTGTTGTCTTCAAACGGCGAAGAAGTCTTCCGGATTGGCGAGATCGTCCCGCGCGATGGCGGCGAGCCCGTTCTCCTGCCCGGTCTGGAGACCGCATGGCGCGGGTAAAAACGGCAGTCCTGATCTCGGGCCGCGGATCCAACATGCAGGCGCTGATCGACGCGGCGAAGGACCCCGCCTATCCGGCCGAAATCGTGCGCGTCATTTCGAACGCGCCGGAGGCAGGCGGGCTCGAGCGGGCGGCCGAGGCCGGTATCGCGACGACGGCCATCGACCACAGGAATTTCGAAGGAAGAGCGCCGTTCGAGGATGCCCTGCACGCCGAACTGGTCTCTGCAGGCGTCGAACTTGTCTGCCTTGCCGGCTTCATGCGGCTGCTGACGGCCGCGTTCGTGGAACGCTGGTTCGACCGGATGATAAACATCCATCCTTCCCTGCTGCCGTCCTACAAGGGACTCCATACCCATGAACGGGTACTCGAAGACGGGGTCCGCTTCACCGGCTGCACGGTACATTTTGTCCGCCCCGCCATGGATGCCGGCCCGATTATCGTCCAGGCGGCGGTGCCGGTTCAGCCGGGCGACGATTCCGGAACGCTCGCCGCCCGTGTGCTGGCGGCCGAACATCGCTGCTATCCGCAGGCGCTGCGCCTGGTCGCCGGCGGTCGGACATCGATCGTCGGCGAAACGGTCGAAATTCGCGATGCCAGGGGCCCGGACGGCATATGGCTCAACCCAGACGACGGCCGGTCCTGACCGGCGCCGCCAAGCGTCTTCACCCGGGCGCCAATCCGCGCTATATCTGACGCCCGAATTATACAGATCATCCGAACTTACAGGAGCACGAGCCAGATGGCCCTAGATATGGAAAAAGAAATTGCCCGCCATCAACAGGAATGGGCGGGTTTTGCCAAGATGATATTCATCGGCACCGTCACGGTGATCGCCATTGTCGGAATTATGGCGCTGACGCTCGTATAGGTTTTATTGACCGGGAGAACGTATCGGCACGCTATGCCGGTGGGTACTGAAAACGGAAAAAGGGCGGGTCATTGACCCGCCCTTTTTCTGTGAAATGCCGGCGACTAATCAGCCGACGATATCGATCTCGGCAAAGAAAAATGCGATTTCCTGGGCGGCAGTCTCGGGCGCGTCGGAGCCGTGAGCGGAATTGGCTTCGACCGATTCGCCGAAATCGCGGCGGATCGTGCCTTCGTCGGCATTCGCCGGGTTGGTCGCGCCCATTACTTCGCGGTTCTTGGCGATGGCGTCTTCACCCTCCAGGACCTGCACGACCACGGGGCCGGAGGTCATGAAGGCGCACAGATCGTCGAAAAACGCGCGTTCGCTGTGAACGGCGTAAAACTGCCGGGCCTGATCGGATGACAGCCGTATGCGCCGCTGAGCGACGACGCGCAGGCCGGCCTCTTCGAAACGTGCGACGATCGCGCCGGTGAGATTGCGCCGAGTTGCGTCGGGCTTGATGATAGAAAGCGTACGTTCGATTGCCATTGGGGCAAGGGCTCCTGTTCGTGAATTCGGCGGCCTTATAGACGCTTCACGATTAGGGGGCAACCGATTCATTTCGCAGATGCGAAACGCCTTTTCCTGCCAGCCCTCTCAAACGCCAGGCAATCAGGCTTTTTTCTCCCAACCGCCCCGCTCGGTTTGCTGCCAATAGGTAAGCTCGTGATCGGCGGCCTTGTACCCGGTCCAGCGCTCACGCGCCCCGGCCACCGCGTCTTCGTCGCGCCCGTCGAACATCTCGAGGCATCGCCGGTATCCGGCGATTTCGCCGGATACCGCACCGTCGGTAAGCACCAGAATATCGGCACCGTTCGGGTTTTCGTCATCCGGCGTGATCCAGACAGGCTGCTGCGCGGCATTGCCGTCCCGCGCCGTGCCGTGCGGCACGAACGAATCCTGATCGTAGGTCCACAGAACGCTGCTCAGAGCCTCCGCCCGCTCCGCCGATCCGGTGCGGATAACCGCCCTCGCGCCGCTTTCGAGGACCTTTTCCACCAGTTTCGGCAACGCCCGTTCAAGCGGCGTATGGAGCAGGTGATAAAAGCTGATTTCGGTCATGACCGCGATATCAGCCTTCGTAGTGATCCGCCACCAGACGGTCGAGCAGGCGCACGCCGAACGCGGTGCCGCCCTTGGGCACGGTCGGCTTGTCCTTGCCCGACCAGGTCACACCGGCGATGTCGAGATGGGCCCATTTGACGCCGTCTTTGACATATCGCTGCAGGAATTGTGCCGCGGTGATTGAGCCGCCCCAACGACCGCCGATATTTTTCATGTCCGCAATATCGGAATTTATCAGCTTGTCATAGGCTTCCCCGAGCGGCATGCGCCAGACCGGTTCGGCCACCGCCTTGCCGGCGCCGGTCAGCCGATCGCAGATTTCATCGTCGTTCGAGAACAGGCCCGCGTTTTCATTGCCCAGCGATACGAGAATCGCTCCGGTCAGGGTTGCCAGATCGATCATCGTGTGCGGCTTGAACCGTTCCTGGCAGTACCACATGGCATCGGCAAGGACGAGACGGCCTTCCGCGTCGGTATTGATGACCTCTACGGTCTGCCCCGACATGGTGGTGACGACATCGCCCGGCCGCTGCGCGGTCGATGACGGCATGTTTTCGACCAGCCCGACGATACCGACCGCGTTGACCCTGGCCTTTCGCCCGGCAAGCGCTTTCATCAGACCGATCACGACGCCGGAACCGCCCATATCCCATTTCATGTCTTCCATGCCTGCGGCAGGCTTGATCGAGATGCCGCCGGTATCGAAGGTCACGCCCTTACCGACGAAGGCGATCGGCGCCTTGCTCTTGGCCCTCGGCGCGCCGTCCCAACGCATGATCACCAGGCGCGGTTTTTGCGCCGATCCCTGCGCGACACCGAGAAGCGCCCCCATGCCGAGCTTGGCCATCTGTTTTTCGTCCAGCACCTGGATTTTGACGCCGAGCTTTTCAAGCGTCTTGGCCTGGCGCGCCAGCGTAACCGGATAGATCACGTTGGCGGGCTCGGAAACGAGATCGCGGGTAAAGAAAACACCGTCGGCGATCCTTTCAAGCGGCCCGAAGGTCTTTTTTGCCTCGGCGGAATCGCGGGACGAAACCGTCAGGGTCCGAAGGCTCGGCTTCGCGTCGGCTTTCTCCTTCGTCCGGTACTTGTCGAACCGGTAGGAACCCAGCAACGCGCCGAAAGCGGCGTTTGCCGAAATTTCGGATACCTTCAGCCCGGATCCCTTCACCGGATCGATCGCAAGCACGGCTGCCTTGTCGCCCGTGCCGGACACCGCCTTGTAGACGTTGCCACCAAGCGCCTGCGCGGCGAGGTCGTCGAACTTCCCCGCTTCGCCGAGCCCCATCAGAACGACCCTGTCGGCGCCGACCCCGGCCGGCACCATCACGGTCAGGGACTGTCCGCTCTCGCCCTTGAAGCGGCTCGCGCCGATCGCACGCGCCAGCGCGCCGTTGGACGCCTTGTCGACACGTTGGGCGGTGGCGAGCATTTCGCCTCCCGAAAGGACGCCGACGACAAGCGCTCCGCTGCGCGGCAGGGAGGGGGCGGCAAAACTGATTTTCATTCTGAAACTCCGGCAGGTATGCATGAAGGGTGGAAAGGCATTCGCCACCCGTTAGTAGGAATGTAACAAGCATTGGGTCAAACGTGAAAATCTTATTCACGGTTTACCGGCTCAGCCGCACTGAGCAGGCCATTGGCGGCAACGGAAAACGGCAAATTCGGAGGAGTTGCCCGTTACGGGATTACGCGGCATGTCGACCATGCCGGGTTTCTGATTGCCGCCTACCCGCGGATTGAAAAGGCCGTTCGTAAATTATATTATATACAAGCGGCGGGAACTAGGTCCGGATTCACGTTCCGATCGAAGCGATCGAACGGACCATCTCCCTGCAATTCGCACCGCGAAAGTCCTCGCCCGTCCGGTTCAACGACGCCAAATTGATAATTCCGAATTCATGACCTTTCCCCGGCTATGATGATCGCGAATACCGCGCCTAGGTGAATCGCCCGGGGACCTGCATCGCGATTTCTGCGTAATCAACTGTAATAACTCGTAAATTCGGCTGTGACAGTCGAATCCCAAGAACCTATAGTGCTCCCATGGGACAGCTGCACCGCTATATGTTTCGACAACTCGTCTGGTGGACCGTCGTGGTTGCGGCAAGCCTGACATGCATCGTCTGGCTGACGCAGTCGCTGCGGTTTGTTGAGATGATCGTCAATACCGGTCTGTCGGTAATGACCTTCGTGACCTTTACACTCCTGCTCCTGCCGTCGTTCCTCTCCCTGATCGGTCCAATCGCGGTTTTTGCTGCGGTCATGTTTACCTATACCAAGATGCTGAACGACAGCGAGATCGTCGTGCTCCGTGCGAGTGGGCTGAGTCCTTTAACGATCGGGCGGCCCGCCATCGTCCTCGCTACCGTTGTGATGGCGCTCGGCTATCTCAATTCGCTCTATCTTATGCCCTCGACATTCCGGGAATTCAAAGACCTGCAGCGCGAATTCCGAAGCGAGCTGTCGTCTCTTTTCCTTCAGGAAGGCGTCTTCAACCCGGTGATGGAAGGCATCACCGTCTTTGTTCGCGAACGAAGCGAAAGCGGCGAACTGTACGGGATCATCATCCACGACGAGCGGTCGCCGGACAAACCGATTACCATGATGGCGGAACGAGGCGCGATCGTTTCGAGCGAAAACGGTCCTCGCGTCGTTATGGCCAACGGGAACCGGCAGGAAGTCGGCGAAGACGACGGCCGGCTGTCCCTGCTCTATTTCGATCGGTACACATTCGATCTCAGCGCGTTGAACAAATCGGATATCGATTTGTGGCGCGAACCCCGCGAACGCTTTCTCCATGAACTGTTTTTTCCGTCCGACCAGGAGCACAAAATATACAATTACCGAAAGCTGCGCATGGAAGGCGTATTCCGTCTGTCTTCGCCGTTATTGTACCTCGCATACACGGCGATCGCCCTCGCCCTTCTGCTCGGCGGCGACTTTAACCGACGAGGCCAGTTCCTGCGTATTTTTACGGCTGTATGCATCGTAACGACGGTTCAGGTAATCGTGCTTGCGGGAAAAAGCATCGGCGAAAAAACACCCGTCATCGAACTCGTAATGTATGGCATTCCGCTGATCGTGACCGTCATATTCCTGACAATAGCATCAACCGGAAAACCGAGATCGGGCAGAAAGAATACGGCCGACACCGTGTTGACGTCTTGAAACTTTCCCGCACATTCTCGTCCTATGTCGGACGTCAGTTTCTGTTGTCGTTTCTGGCGTTCACGATCGGCCTTTTGGCCATCATCATGCTTTTCGAGACCCTCGAACTTTTCCGGCGGGTTTCGGCCCGCGGCGAAGGCGCGGGCCTGGAAACCGTCATCCCTATGGCGTTGCTTAAATTACCGACGATCACCGAGAAAATCATTCCGTTTTCCGCGCTTCTCGGCGCAATGTTCGCGTTCTGGCGGCTGAACCGCTACCACGAGTTCGTCGTGGCCCGCGCCGCAGGCGTCTCGATCTGGCAGTTTCTGGCACCGCCCGTAGCAATTGCGATACTGATCGGTCTGTTTAAGATTGCGATCTTCAACCCGTTCTCTTCGGCGATGCTCCTCAAATACGAAATTCTCGAGGCTCGGCACATTCGGGGCAAATCGAGCCTGTCGGCGCTTGCAAACCAGGGGCTGTGGTTCCGTCAGTCGACCGGAAACGGGCACTACATCCTGCATGCCCGGAGCATCTCGACCCGGGATGTCCGCCTCGAAAAGGTTATCGTTTACCTGATGCAGGACGGCGACCGCTTTGTCGGCCGTATCGACGCACAGACGGCGACCCTCGAAAACGGGTTCTGGCGTTTCGAAGACGCTGTGGTGACAGAGCCCAACAAGGCGCCGGCGCGATTCGACGTAAGACGGCTTCCCACGGACCTGACCATCAGCAATATCAACGACAGTTTCGCGCCGCCGGAAACGATTTCTTTCTGGGCTTTGCCGGGGTTCATCAAGGTGCTCGAAAATGCAGGGTTTTCCGGAGTCCGCCACATGCTGCACTGGCACACGCATCTTGCGCAGCCGCTCATGCTTGCCGCGGTGGTTATCCTGGCGGCAACCTTTTCCCTGCGCCCCATCCGCCGGGGCGGGGCGGCGGTACTGCTGGTATCGGGCATAGGTACAGGCTTCCTGCTGTATTTTCTGTCGGACGTCGTATACGCGCTGGGCGTGTCGTCCAAGCTGCCCGTGATGATGGCAGCGTGGAGTCCAGCGGCGATAACGCTGTTCCTGGGTATTTCCGTTCTGCTTCATCTGGAGGACGGTTAGTTTGAAACGGTGGGGCCTGTTTGTCTGGGCGATCGTTGCCGCAGCATTGAACACGTGGTCACTGCACGCTGCGGCGCAATCCCGCGTGGCGGTCCAGACGAATGCCCCCGTTCTCTTCAAGGCGGACCAGCTTCGGAACGAACAGAAAATCGGACTGATCGTCGCAACCGGTAACGTCGAATTTTCACAGGAAGGCCGGACGCTCCTCGCCGACAGCGTCAGCTACAACCAGCGTACCGACACGGTAACCGCGAGCGGCAATGTGAGCCTGCTTGAACCGACGGGAGAGGTTATCTTCGCAGACCATGTCGAACTGACCGGCAATATGCGAAACGGCGTTATCGAGAACATGCGGGTCCGCCTGACAGACAATTCGCGTATCGCCGCGGTCGGCGGCCAGCGGACCGGCGGCCGGCGGACAGAATTCCGCAAAGGCGTCTATTCGCCCTGCAAGCTGTGCGAAAAAGATCCGACCAGTGCCCCGATTTGGCAGGTCAAGGCGTACAAGATTACCCACGATCAGGAAACCAAGGACGTTACCTATCGCGATGCCTATCTCGAATTTTACGGCATTCCGGTGATGTACACCCCGTTCCTGTCGCACCCCGACCCGACCGTGGAACGGCGAACAGGGTTTCTGGTGCCGACCTACGGAAGCAGTAGCGACCTCGGCACGACGGTAAGCACGCCGTATTACATCGATCTCGGGCACAACATGGACGCCACGCTTGCCCCGCTTGTAACCACAGGGGAGGGAATCGTCGGCGCGGGCGAGTTCCGGCACCGGCTTAGTGACAGTGAATACAAGTTACAGGCAAGTATCACGCACGGCTCCCCGGATGACGGCGGCTCGGACGAACTCCGCGGCCATCTAAAGGGAAATTTGCGTCATGACTTCAACAGGACATGGCGTGGCGGCGCTGATATTCACCTCGCGACGGACGACACCTACCTGCGACGGTATAATTTCGAGTCTCCCGACACGCTTGAGAACCGGTTGTTTACCGAAGGTTTCCGCGGGCGGAACTATGCATCGGCGAACGCCTATTATTTCAAGGGGCTACGGTCAACCGACGATGAAGGGAACACGCCTATCGTGTTCCCGAAGCTCGACTTCAATTACGTCGGCGAACCGGCGCGGCACGGCGGAATCTGGAAGCTCGATGCCAACGTGCTTGCGCTGACCCGCACCGACGGGGCCGACACCCGGCGATTGTCCGGCAAGACGAAATGGGAACTGCCCTATATCAGTCGACTGGGAGAGGTCTACCGCGTCTTTGCATCTCTGCAGACAGACGCCTATTGGGTAAACGATCTTCCGGAAAGCGACGCGCCATCGAATACGATATCGGGCGTCACCGGGCGCGTTTTCCCCCAGGCAGGCGTGGAATGGAGGCTGCCGCTTGCCCGACGGGAAGATCGCTTCACCCAGATTGTGGAGCCGATGGTCGGCGTAATCCTGGCACCCAGCGGACAAAACCATGACCGCATTCCCAATGAAGACAGCCTGAGCTTCGAATTCGACGACACGAACCTGTTTTCCGAAAACAGATTCGGCGGTATCGACCGCGTCGAGGGCGGACCCCGCATTAACTATGGGCTCAACAGCGGCGTGTTCGGCCTGAACAACGGGTTCAGTTCTTTTTTTATCGGGCAAAGTTTCCGCCTCGACGACGACAGCGACTTCGGCGAGGACACCGGACTCGACGAGCATTTTTCCGATATCGTCGGCAGAGTCGAGATTTCGCCGACCCGCTACGTGAATGCGCTGTACCGTTTCAGGCTCGATAAAGACAGTTTTTCGCCGCGCCGGAACGAGGTACAGGCGACGGTTGGCGTCGATGCCCTGCGTTTTAACGTCAACTATCTGTCCATCGATCAACAGAACCTGTCCGATATCCTTGATCCGGAGGACGAATTCCGCGATCGCGAGGAAATAACGTTCGGCTTTTCGTCGCAGGTAACCGACCGCTGGCGGTTCGGGGCGAATACGCGGCGCGACCTGACCAGCGGCGGCGGATCGCTTCGCCATGGTGCCTTTCTGAACTACGAGGACGACTGCTTCGATTTCCGGGTCGATTACTCCAGAACCTTTACCCGCGACCGGGATATCCAGCCGTCGGATACGATATTGTTCCGGATCGTTTTCAAGACCCTGGGAGAGGTAACAACATCGACAGGCGCCAACTGAACCGGTTAAGCCATTGAACCTACCCTGCATCCGACGATATATAGTCCATGAAAATTCGAGCAGGCCAGTTATGACGATGGCGATGACATTCAGAACTTCAGCGATTGCGATGACGCTTTGCGCGGCAATGGCTGTCTTTGCGACGCTTGCACCAGCAAAGGCCCAGTCGGTGCAGCGGATTGCAGCGATCGTCAACGACGAACTGATCACCGCCTATGACCTCGAATCGCGAATCCGCCTTGTTTTGTTTTCAACACGACTGCCGGATAACGTGGATACGCGCCGCCGGATCCGGAATCAGGTGTTGCGGACGCTTATCGACGAACGTCTGCAATTTCAGGAGGCCAAGCGCCGCAATATATCGGTCAGCAACCGCGATATTGAACGCGCAAAACTGACCATCGAGAAACAGAACAATATGCCGAAAGGCGGACTGGAACGGATTCTGAAGGAAAATCGGGTCCCGCTCGCCGCCATGGATGCTCAGTTGCGCACAGGTATTGCCTGGTCAAAGCTGATCGGCCGGCGTATCCGGCCACGGATCACCATCGGCGAGGACGAGATCGACGAAGCGCTCGCGCATATCAAGAACCGCCAGGGACAGACGGAATATCAGCTGAGCGAAGTTCTGCTGGCCGTCGATGGTCCCGATGAAGAAGCGAATGTGCGCAGGACGGCGGAACGTATTATCGATCAGGTCAAAAACGGCGCGCGTTTTTCCGCCATCGCCCGGCAGTTCTCTCAGAGCGCGACGGCCGCCGTCGGCGGCGACCTCGGGTGGATACACGAGGCCGAACTGGACAGAACGCTGCGCGATATTGTCCCCGGGATGGCCGAAGGCGCAATGTCGAGTCCGATCAAGACCGTAACCGGATACAGGATACTGAGGCTGGAGGGCATTCGGAAGATCGCCCAAAGCGATGCGAAACCGGTAATGCTCGACCTCCGGCAGATATTCCTGCCCCTTCCCGGCACGGCGGCTCCTGTCGATATTGAAGCGCAGATCGATCTGGCAAAAACTGTACGCGACACAGCGACAAGCTGCGTGGATTTCGGCAATCTGGCCAAGGAAGTGGGATCGCCCCGCCCCCCGAACCTCGGGAAGTTTGCATTGACCGACCTCTCGCCGGCAATCCGCGCCGTGGTGAAAGACGTCGATGCCGGAAAAATCAGCGATCCGGTCAAAACCCCCGGCGGCGTTCTCGTCCTCATGGTCTGCGGGCGAGAAGGCGGCGGCGGCGAAATCAAGCTCCCCGAACGCGACGATATCGCCGATCGCCTTATGCAGGACCGCATGTCCCTCAGCGCACGGCGCTATATGCGGGACATCCGGCTGGCCGCCGTCATCGATATCCGGGCCTGACCGGGTGGCCGCAAATCGCCCCGTTGCCGTCACAATGGGCGACCCTGCCGGGATCGGCGGAGAAATCACCTGCCTGACCTGGCTCCGTCACCGGACGGCGCTGCCACCGTTTTTCGTTCTGGATGACCCGGACCGGCTCAAACGCCTTGCCGCAACAACGGGTATCGACTGCCCGGTCAGTGAAATCGCCTTCCCCGGGGACGCGATCGACGCCTGCAAGACCGCTCTGCCCGTGCTGCGGCTGAGCAAGCCAGTACATGCACTGCCAGGAGACGACAGCACCGCCGACGGGTCTATGGTGATCGAATCGATTGACCGCGCAATCGATGCCGCACGCGCCGGGAGCGTCGCGGGCATGGCGACAAACCCCATCCAGAAAAGCCGACTGTACGACGCGGGCTTCACCTCGCCGGGCCACACCGAATATCTCGGCGAACGCGCAGGCCTGTCAGCACCGCCAATCATGCTGCTGGCCGGGCCCAGCCTGAAGGTGGTGCCGGTCACGATCCACCTGTCTCTTCAAGACGCAATCGCCGCACTCACCCGTGAAGAAATCGTACGAACGCTGAAAGTGACCATAGCCGCCCTGATATCCGATTTCGGAATCGAAAGACCGCGGGTCGCGGTTTCGGGGCTAAACCCCCATGCAGGCGAAGCAGGCCATATGGGACGGGAAGAAATAGACATTATCGCCCCGGCGATCGCCGAAGCGGCTGCGACGGGCGCCGACATCCGCGGCCCTCTCGCCGGAGATACGATGTTCCACCCCGCGGCCCGTGCGACCTATGACGCCGCCGTCTGCATGTATCACGATCAGGCGCTGATTCCGATGAAAACCCTTGATTTCGACAACGGGGTCAATGTGACTGTCGGGCTTCCCTTTGTAAGAACCTCCCCGGATCACGGAACGGCCTATAATATTGCGGGGACCGCAACCGCGAACCCGACCAGCCTGGTATCGGCCATCCGGATGGCAGGCGAGATCGCTGCCTGCCGGGCGCGCACGTCATCCGACAACGCCCTTGCCTGACCGCCAACCCGTGGATGCCAGCGCCATTGGTGCGCTGCCCCCCCTGCGCGACGTTATAAAAGCGCACGGTCTCGCCGCCCGCCGCTCGCTGGGACAGAATTTTCTGCTCGACCTGAATATTACGCGCCGTATCGCCCGTGCGGCGGGGTCGCTGGCGGATGCCACCGTGCTCGAAATCGGACCGGGTCCCGGCGGACTGACCCGCGCGCTGCTCGAAGAAGGCGCAGCCACGGTTATCGCCGTCGAACGAGACGATCGCTGCATCTCCGCGCTCGGCGAAATCGCCGCCGTCGCGGACGGGCGGCTGCATATTCTCGCCGCGGACGCCATGACCCTCGATATCGATGCGCTGGCGGACAGGTTCGGTCCGCTGCGGGTGGTGGCGAACCTCCCCTATAATATTTCAACGCCGTTGCTGATCGGCTGGCTCAAACGGATAGACCTGTTCGACCGTTTCGTGCTGATGTTCCAGAGCGAAGTCGCCGACCGGCTGGCCGCCCGGCCGGGTCCCAAGGCCTACGGACGGCTTTCCGTGGCCGCCCAGTGGCGATGCGATGTCCGGCCGCTGTTCAACCTGCCGCCACGCGCCTTCACGCCGGCGCCGAAGGTGGCGTCCACGGTGGTCGAACTCGTCCCGCGGGCGGAACCGCTTGCCGCGGCCGATCCGGATATTCTCGAAGAAGTCGTTGCAGCTGCATTCGGCCAGCGGCGCAAAATGCTGCGTGCCGCCCTGAAAGGCATATTCACCGATCCTCAGAAAACCCTGACCGCTGCGGGAATTGCGCCCGAAGCGCGGGCCGAAACCGTCGGAATAAAAGGATTCTGCGCGCTTGCGCGGTCGCTCGAACAGGAGCGGGCGGCAAGCCGGAATTAACCGTCAGCGCCACTCCCGCAGGCGCTTCACGAAAGCTGTAAGCCCGACCTGACGTTCGCGTTTCAGCCGTTCCGCAACGAGGATCGCCTGCACCTTGGTAACGCTTTCCTCGATGTCGTGATTGACGATGATGTAGTCGTATTCGGGCCAGTGACTGATTTCGTCGGGCGCCTTCGCCATGCGCGCTGCAACGACGTCGGCGGGGTCCTGCGCGCGCTGCTGGAGCCGCCTTGCCAGTTCCTCGGTCGAAGGCGGCAGGATGAACACGCTGGCGAGGTCGTTCCGCGCCGCCTGCTTCAGCTGCTGTTCTCCCTGCCAGTCGATATCGAACAGAACGTCCCTGCCGGCAGCGAGCGCCTCTTCGACGTGACCTTTCGGCGTACCGTAATAATGATCGAACACCTTTGCGTGCTCCAGCAGTTCCTGCCGGTTGAGCATCAGGTTGAACTCCGTCGGATCGATAAAGAAATAGTCTCTGCCATCGACTTCCCCCGGACGGGGCGGCCTGGTGGTGACGGAAACCGAAAGCGAAATATCACTGTCGCGTTCGAGCAACAGGCGCGAGATCGTCGTCTTCCCCGCGCCCGACGGCGATGACATCACGAACATCAGCCCGCGGCGTTCTATGCTTTCGTTATTCCCTGTCATCGTATTCCTATTCGATATTCTGGATCTGTTCGCGCAGGCGCTCGATCGCCGCCTTCAGAGCAAGTCCGATCCGGGTCAGTTCGAGATTGGACGATTTGGAGCACAGGGTATTGGCCTCGCGGTTGAATTCCTGACACAGAAAATCCAGGCGTCGCCCGACCGCACCGCCATCCCCCATAAGATCCCGCGCCGCGCCGACATGAGCAACGAGCCGGTCGAGTTCTTCACGGATATCGCCACGGGCGACAATCAGCGCGATTTCCTGCGCAAGGCGGTCTTCGGAAACCGGGCTGTCGCCACCGAGCAGCTCGTCAAGCTGGCTCCTGAACCGTTCCGCACGCCTGGCCGGCTGCATTTCCGCGAGCTCTGCCGCCTGTGTAGTCAGAGAGTCTATTTCATCCACGTGCTCTTCAACCACCACCGCGAGGCGGGCGCCCTCGGCGGCGCGGGCGGCGGCAAGCGCGTTCATCAGGCCATCGAACCCGTCGACGATCGCGGTATCGCGCGCCGAAATCTCCGCTTCGTCTTCTTCCTGGTTTTCAACGACCTCGACCACGCCGCGAAGCGCCAGAAGCGTTTCGACATCGACCTTTTCCCGGGCGCCTTTAAATTCGGCGGCGAGCGAGATCATCTGTTCCAGCACCTCGCGGTTCACTTCGAGCGCCGGAGGCCGTTCGGGGCGCTGCAGCGTCAGGTTTATCGACAGGTTGCCTCTTGCGAATTTCTCGCCGCCGAGTTTGCGTGCCGCGGCCTCGATATGATCGAACCCGTGCGGCAAGCGAAATCGCAGGTCGAGACCCTTCGAATTCACGCTTTTGACTTCCCACACCCAGGTATATCCCGCTGCGGCACCATCCACCCGCGCGAACCCCGTCATACTCGTAACCGCCACCGATACCCTCTCATTCCGTTATCGCCTTTTGGCGATCGTATGCGCCGACACCGGCCGGCTTCTATAGTCAAAATTCCAAAGCGAAAAACCGGGCCGATAGCAACCGCCCGGCCGCCCCGTTATGCTCCATCCGTTTTATCATCTTCGGTCCTGAATGTCGTCACAACAGCCACAACGGAATAGATGCCGGGTCCCCGACATATATTAATCACAGGCGCCTCCGGCGGGATCGGCGCGGCCCTTGCCGCGGCGTATGCCGCACCGGGGGTACGGCTGTCCCTGGCGGGCCGCGATCCGGACCGGCTCGCCGCGACAGCCCGTGCCTGCAGGGACGCCGGCGCGGAAACGGCTATAACAGTTTTCGATGTTACCGACGCCCAGGCTGCGGCCGACTGGATAAACGCTGCAGACGACTGCTCGCCTATCGGCCTGCTGATCGCAAATGCCGGTGTTTCGGCCGGTACCGGCCGCGGCGGCGAAAGTGCTGACCAGGCGCGGGCGATTCTGACGGTCAATATCGACGGTGTCCGCAACGTCGTGCGGCCCGCCATCGACAGGATGCAATCGCGGCGACGGGGCCAGATCGCCATCATGTCGTCACTGGCGGGATTTGTCGGTATTCCCGGCGCACAGGCCTATTGCGCGTCCAAGGCGGCTGTGCGGGTCTGGGGCGAAACCCTGCGGCGCGATCTTGCGCCCGACAACATCCGGGTTTCCGTGATCTGCCCGGGCTTTGTCCGGTCGCCGATGACTGACGTCAACCGGTTCCCGATGCCATTCCTGATGGATGCGGACCGGGCGGCCCGGCTTATCGTCAACAGGCTGCACCGTAACCGGGGCCGCATCGCCTTTCCGTTCCCGATGTATCTTGCCGTCCGGCTGATCGCAACTTTACCGGCAAGCCTGCGCGACCGGGCACTGCGGCCCCGGCCGGGTCATTCCTGAAACCTGCATTTCTGTTTTATCTGGCGCGCTCGCGTTCAAGACGGCGCCACCTGGCAACATTCCGGTTATGCTCGCGGAGCGTCGTTGCGAATGCATGCCCGCCCTGGCCGTCGGCGACGAAATACAGTTCTCTGGTTTTCAGCGGGTTGACGGCCGCATTCAGTGACGCGCGCCCGGGATTGGCGATCGGCCCCGGCGGCAGCCCCTTTGTCCGGTAGGTATTGAAGGGAGAATCCGCCGCCAGGTCGGCCCGCGTCAAGGGACGCCCGAGCGAGACGCCGCCGCCGGTGACGGCATAGGCGACGGTCGGATCTGACTGAAGCCGCATCCCCCGGCGTAACCGGTTATGAAAAACGGCTGAAACGCGGGCCCGCTCGGCGGCGATACCGGTTTCCTTTTCGATGATCGACGCCAGAATCACGGCCTCGCGCAAAGACTTGATGGCGATATCGGGGCCGCGCGATTCCCAGGCCTTCGCTGCCGCCTCCGCCATTGCAGACTTCATGCGCGCCAGAACCCCGGCACGGCTGTCGCCGTAGCTGAAGAAATAGGTTTCGGGCAGGTAGATACCGTCAACGCCCGGGCTGTCGACGGCACCTGTAAGCCCGTCTGTCGCACGGACGAGAGAGATAATTTCGCGCGTCAGCAACCCCTCCGGGATCGTCAGCCGCCGCCGGACCATATCGCCGTTCACCAGGTGTTCGGCGGCCTGTTTCATGCTGATATTCGGGGAAAATGCAAACTCGCCCGCACGCATCCGCCGTGCCATCCCGGTATAGCGGGCGCCAAGTACAAACAAATGCGGGTTCTCAATCACGCCGCTACGCTGCAGGAGCTGCCCGATCTCCTGGACGCCGGCGCCCTTGGGAACAATCAGGCTGACAGAGGA
>TARA_R110000868_G_scaffold30953_8_pt1 | contig 36699 bp, 22 predicted proteins | sample TARA_R110000868 | Tara Oceans TARA_R110000868 (sample SAMEA4397489) | marine metagenome | biome: Polar Biome; feature: [SRF] surface water layer (ENVO:00010504); material: water (ENVO:00002006), including particulate matter (ENVO:01000060) such as... | depth 5 m | reverse complement strand
TACTTTTTTATGAGTGAGAATTTCTGTCATATCAAATTCCCATGTGGGATTCGAATTCCCGTCCACAAACTGAACAGTGCCATCATCATTGTATAACATATCGGAAGGAGCAACGTAATGTGCTGTTACAGTATCAACAGATTGGACTTCCATAAGAAGTTCGTCTGGTTCCATCGATAAAATATCTGAGGCTTGTTCAATACTAATTTTCATAATTAATCCTTTAGTTAAAAAAGTGGGGGGAGAAAACTCCCCCCGTTCACATACTATCTATTACGCGGCATAGTTTCTTTCAAGAGGTGCAACAACTGAGAAGTTGTTTGCGTTTCCTGTTTCAATTGTAGCGGGTGTGCTAACCCATTGTGCTCTAGTAGTTCCAGAAGCACGAATTGAGACAGGTACATCGGTGTTTGTTGCACGATTTTCCACAACGTTTGCCGAACCAGGCGTTAAATCGTTTGTATATCCATAATCGAATGTTACTGAACTACCACCTGTGACTTGAGGTACATTACCTCGAATCTGAGTTGTCTCATCCGCTTTGAGTACGATAATTGCATCAGGTGAATCAACTGGATTGAACCTAAAGTTATTAGTACCGCCGGTTTGTGTTTCTGGTGCTCCGCCCGCAGGTAATACTAAGTCATCAATACGAGTTACATTAATAGAACTAGTACTTGTCGCGGCAGTAATCAAATACACACCATTTAGGTTAGGATCCGTAAATCCACTTACATCGATGTAATCACCAGTGGTTGTTACAGGTAAAAGATCGCCTGTGGTTCTAGTCAATGTTCCGGTTGAACCAGAAACTTGTGTCCAAATAAGATCTGAAACACTGTACTGACGAGTATACTGATAATACATGGTGTAAGTAGCAGTAGTATCTTCAGAAAGGTTTGAGTTAAAACTGATTGTTCCTGAAGCAACTAGTGGGAATCGCTGTAAATCAGCAGCACCCGCACCGTTATATTTAAATGCTAAGTTACCAATATCAGTTGACGCGAAGTTTTCAATTGCAACACCAGATGGCGTTGTTGCACCGTCAGCGTTTTGTACTAACAACGTTTGTAATTCAGAACCAACGAACAGTAACAGTTCATCCGAAGTATTACCAATCTGAACAGCAGTATCAACGCCACCTTCATCGTCAATAGTAGTTGTTTGACGCAAACGATATTTCGTCCAAGAATATAATTCCTGAAGCGTTAAAAATCCAGATGCGTTAGTAGCACCAGCATCACCAGCAGTAGCGTCGATCAACACACCAAAGTTCCGAGGTGTTGTTAAATCAGGTTTACTATTCGCGGCCAAGAACGTTGTAGACAACTGATCGGTTGCGAAGTACTCAATTGTTGGACCTTGCCCTACGGTTAAATCGTAAAACTCTCCACTAGCATCTGCGGCTTCGATGGCGGTATCTGTGACAGTGTAGTTAAGATCACTTGCTTCTGCAAGCGGGAATCGGAATGCCTGTGCGCCAATCGCACTACCAGATGAAATACCGATAGAGACTGTATCTGACTTACCGAAAGTCTTACCTTCTTCTCGAATGAAGAGCGCAAGTTCTGCAAGTCTATTATCTGTTCCGGCGATTTGGAAGGTCTGAATTGCTTCGTTGACTTGACCAGCATACGTAAACGCTGTCGTACTACCGTAAGGAATTGTACCAGTCGCTCTAAATGCATAGTAAGGTATGTCTTGATCACCACCACCAGCACCGTCTTGAGCACCGTCGATAGTACCAAGTGAGATAATACCAACAAATTCTTTTTGAATTGTGCCAGCAGTATTAATTTCTTTCCAACCAGAAGTACGAATCAACTTACGTGAAGTATCATCAACTGGAGTCCAATCAAACGAAAATTCAAACTGTTCTGGAGTAATTGCTACCAGAGGGAATGGATATTCGATCAAGTGGTTAACAAATTGTACGGTTGCAGTAGATAGTTGAACAGAAGGAGTTTCACTCAAAGTAAACGTTGTCGCACTATCAATAGACACAACAATTGCAGTAGCGGTAACAGTACCAGTACCAGCGGTAACTGAAACTGCCATTCCTGGCAACACGTTAGTGACATTAGCGACTGTGACTGTAGTACCAGTACTAGAACCACCAGTAATGGTGAAGTCTTGTACTCGCCATGCTTTCTTTAAGTATGAGTAAAGAGCCTGAAGTGTTACACCAGTTGCCGTCAGATTACCCGCTAAATTTAACGTGATGTCTCTGGTTGCTGCATCGATGCTAACTTCAGTTTCAGTTGTAGCATTAATTAATGCTGCTGAGACGATAGTTGTCATGGAAAGTATTCCTCTATTAAGTTGATCAAATTAGCATGACAAAAAGTTAAGTTTGTATTACGTTTATTTATAAGAATTAATCTGCACTGTATGTATAAGTTGCACGATCATTCCAAGTTTTATCAAAGTCTGCTGTTCCGTTTGCCCAGAGAATGTCTAGGTCACCGTCTGCACCAAACTCATATATTCTTTTGATTCTCCAGATAGACTGGCCCTTTGTAGTGCCAGGCACTGCCTCGCCAACATAGGTGAATCCGTCATCTGGTTCTTCGTCTACTAGTTTATCGTATTGCACTTCTAAGTCTGCCTTTAGTCTATCAAGAATACTCAGAAAGGACTGAGCGACAAATTTCTTTTTGGTTGGATCGTATATAAGAACTGCATCGTCTACTAGACTTGTTATTGCCGCCTTGTCTACATCTGCATTGTCTACGATCTTATATGAACCACCGCCACCAATAGTACTTAACGAACGATTAATTTTTTCTATTTGTTGTTGTAGACTACCTTCGACCTTTGCGGCATTCTCTGTTAGTCGGCTGTTGAATTTTTCAAGGGCGTCTTCGAATTTTTCTTTGTAATCAGGTGCGGGTGTTCCAGCGTCACCTTGTATTCCTTGTGGTCCGATTTCACCTCGTTCGCCCGTTTCTCCACGTAGTCCAGTATCTCCTGTGTCTCCCTTGACACCTTTGGCTCCCTTGACGCCTTGATCGCCTTGTGACCCCAAGTCTCCCTTTGGACCAACACTGCCTGTAGCGCCCGTTTCGCCCCGCTCACCAGTTTTTCCAGTGTCTCCTTTGGCTCCGGTCTTTCCTGTATCACCTGCTAGTCCCCTTTCACCTTGCGAACCAGTTTCACCCACAGGTCCGATATCGCCCGTATCGCCTTTAAGTCCCTGAATGCCTTGAAATCCCGGCTCTCCAGTTTCGCCCGCTTCACCTCTAGCACCGTCTGCGCCATCAGTGCCGTTACTTCCGGATGTTCCGTCAGCACCGGTAGTTCCGGTCTCACCTTGAAATCCTCTTGCGCCTTGTGGTCCACGTTCGCCACGATCTCCTTTCTCTCCATCAAAACCTTGAAGCCCACGAATGGTCTCAACTTCGTTAATGATGCTGGACCAACGATCTTCTAATTGTTCTATCCGCTTTTCCGTATGTACTATGGCAAACGCGGTAGTTACACTAGGGCTAATCTTGCTCATTCATCTTAGCCATATATCGTGTCATCTCTTCGATCAACTCATCTTCATGTGATGGAATATAGGACTCTTGTTTCTTTTCTCTCTTTTTCTTAGCGTCTTCTGCATCTTTCTGACGTTCAGTCTCGCTCTTAGGCTCTACCACCTGCACTGGAGTAGGCTCAGGAGGCGCGTCCTGTTTTTCTTGTTCAGCAGCCTTTACTTCTTCAGGATCATCAATATCACCATCATCAATTTCTTTATCAATATCTTTTTCCATCTTTTCAATGTCATCATCACCAAACATAAGAACGTTTCGCATGACCCAATCTTTACTAAAGTATTCACCAACATACTGAGTGACTTCGTTCATTAGACCGATGCGACTTTGAAGAATCTCTTGATCCTTTAACTCAGAGAAATGGTTGTCTTTGATGTAATCAACATAGATATCGTCTTTCCATTCTTCCCAATCTTGAGCAGTGATGATACCTTTCAGTATCAACTGCTTTTTGAGAATTTCAAGAAACAAGTTTCCAAACCTTCGACGAAGCCTATCAACAAACTTCTGAAACTTTACCTCATCTCGTGAGATTTCTGTTGAACGACCCAAAGAAAACTGAGCTTCTTGCTCCAACCTATTGACAGGCACATTCAAACTGCGATATAATCTCTTTTGAAAATATATAACATCTTCTATCTGCCCTAGGTTATCACCACCAGGAAGTGTAGAGATTTCAGTACCACGACCATTTTCTTTTCGTGGCAACCAGAAATCTTCAAGCATAGACATATGCTTACGATCATCTTTGATCTGACCAGTGTTTGCATCGTATACTAATTTATTGCGATACTTTGACATGATATCTTTCATGTAGGCTTCTGCCTTACCACGTGGTAAGTTACCAACATCAATATAAAAGATACGTCTTTCTGGTGCTCGTGCTAAACGATAGATGACCAACGAGTCTTCCATCATTCGTAATTGATTGATAGGCTTTAAAGCCTTGTGTAAATGTGATATTACTTTTTTGCGTGTCTCATCTAATAGACCGGATGTTACATAGCTGATAGCATCTGTAGATAATCGTACACCCTGTACTTGACTTGTTCCAGGCTTTTCTTCGAATATATAATATTCTTCTATATTGTCTACAATTTTAACATTAGTCTTAGGATCTTTCTTGTATTTAACTTCTCGAACCTTGCGTATTTTGGCAGCATCGATATTCCTAATTTCTTGAATACCAGCTTTAGTGTTCGACTCATTAACTAGAAGGTGATGTATGATACGACCGTCGATATACCAAGATCTAAACATCTCATAACCGACATCATTAAACTTAAGCATACCAACAACATTTTCGAACTCTTCTAGAATCTGATCTTTAATTTTAGTAGATGCTTCAATTTCATCAAGCTTCAGTTCTACCGAAGATTCTAATTCTGAGGATACAATAGATTCATTAACAATCTCATCGATTGCCATATCAACTTCTGGATTGGTAGCAACCCCGCGGTAACGCATTATGAGATCACGATTGTCTTTAGACTGATCGCCATCCATATTGACATACTGCCCGTAATGTCCCGCACCCGAAGCAACGTAACCCGCAGCATCAGGATCAGTGGGCGGAACAACCGAAGGCAACATCTTTGTCTTCTTACCACCGGCTCTCTTGATTTCAAAACCAAATAGTTTGAATAAAGAGTTGTTTGTTTCGTGCTCTGCCATAAGATACCTTTATAATATAACGAGGGAGCCACCTGACTCCCTGTTATATATGCTTTTACTAACTAGTGGTATTACTTTCCCAGTATTGATATGAGAACGTCACTGTGAACGTTTCAACTTCACTGGCAGTGTCATACGTTAACTCAACTTCACTAACAGTTGTTGGAAAAGCACCGCGAATATTATAACGCTTAATCACACTTTCGTCACGATCTAATTGATCAACAACGAGGTCTGATTGATATTCACTTGGGTTTGTGATACCGGTATTTGCACTGTGTGCATTGATACCATTCATCCAACGCTCCATTGAATCACGTATTTCAAACCCTGTATCATTTAAGAATGTTACAGTCCAAGGTTCAAAGGTACGATCACCCGCAACATTCAGAACTCTTCCTCTGAATGGTACTGCCAATGGTTCAGTTACAGATTGTGGTAATTGTGCCGCTCGGCACATAAATGATGACAGTTCAACATCTCCACCTGCATAAGCAGGAAAGTTAATGGTGACGGCGAATAAATTCGCCCGAGCACCACCGCCACGCAGTTTTGCTTTAAAGTCATCGACTCCTAAAATAGCCATTTACTTTCTCCTTATGCGAGACCAACAACTTCTTCAAAGTCTACACCAGTTCTTACTGCTACGAAACTCAAGGTTACATAGTTGATAGAACGTGCAGGCTTGACGAAGATGTCAGCCACAAATTGGTTGTTATCTATAACGTCCGATGTATTGTTTGTTTCGTCACAAACTACACGGAAGTCAGAGATGCCCCGTCGACCCTTGATGTCTCTCAAGAAAGGTTCGACAATGTTAACGAATTCAGCACGTGTAAAGTCATCGTTGAACTCAAACATTACGTTTTGAGCCGCAGATTTAATTGCACGTTCCATGACTAGGAACAATCGACGTACATTGATTCGGTCGAATGCTGAAGGACGGTTTAGCTTAGTCTTATCACCAAACAGTATAACACCTTGTCCAGGTAGATTTACAATCGGGTTGACTGAAGCTTTGTATAAAGTATCTCGTTGCGACTTAGTAGGATTCCAAGCAAGTGATGAAACACCAAAGTATTGTCCACGTCTGTTGCCAGCGGGTGAGAACCAAGGTGCAGAAACTTCATCTGTTGCAGCCATCAAACCAGCAGTCGAAGAGGCCGCAGGAATATAAACGTACTTATCATTGTACTTGTCATATACCTTTAACCAGTTACCATCTACAATTAGATATGAACTGTTAGTCACACCTTTTGCAAAAGTAGTAACATTCGTTACGATAGTGTTGCTGTTTTGAACGTCAACAATTGACTCTTTAGGAGGTGATGTTACAACAACACAATCTTTTCGAGCCGATGCAATTTCTATCAACCTTTCAGAGATAGTATCTTGATCCTGAGTAGTTGCCAGTCCAGGAGCAATCAGAAAATCTACTTGAATGTTATCTTCATCTTCAAACGAAGCAAATGCTGAATCATAAGCGGCATTGTTTAAGTAAGTCGATTGATCACCACCAGTGAAAGATGCTGTTCGTGCATTAAATCCTGTACCTGAAACGGTAGACGTTCCAAAATCAGCAGCAGTAACATTTGTTGGTTGCTGTGGATTGATAGATGATGCCCATACAAAATCAGATTTAGAATTTAATACATCTAAACAGAAATTGTTTGTGCCATCGTCGGCTTTAGCGTCAGTAGCAAGTGACAAAAAGTCCCAAGTTTCTAGCACTGTTCCAGGAGAACCTGAAAACTTACCGTCTTGATCAACAATTGCAACGTGAATTTCGTCATGTGCTGCAGCACCATCGGCGCTTCTTGCGGTGACGAATGAAGATGTTCCTGGTGCTCCGTCAAAATTGGCTTTGTAAGCCCAGTTTTCGAAGGCGCTGTCGTTGTTAGTAGACCATGGACAGACAGAAACTTGTAATGAGTTTCCAGCCTTACCAGCATACTTAGCAACGAAACGGGTTGTGCCCGTAGCTAATCCAGATTTTTTGGTGTTCCAGTCAGCAAGATTTTCTACTAGCTGTGTACCTACAGAAGAATCAATTGCGTTAGATTCGTCGGGACCTTTACCGCGTACTACCTGTAATGTTCCAGAATACTTTAAGAATGAAGCAGCCGACAGAAAATCTACGTTGTTACTGTCTTCTACGAGAGTTGGTGCACCAAAGTTAGCAATCAGTTCGGCTTCATTGCCTACTAAGATTGGTTGCTTGAGTGGACCCCAATTAAAATCTCCTACGAGGGCACCAGTAGAAGAAGAAACCGCAGGCACAATACCTGACAGATCCACTTCTCGTATAGTAACCGCGGGAGACTCCGATGTGCGAAGTGCCATAGTCGTGTCCTTTTTTCGTTAACATGAATAAGAGTATCATAATAAGGAATTCAATGTATTTATTTATAAATATCTTATTCTCGACTATACCATGAAACCAGTACAATTCTGTGTCCAGACCTTACTTGTGCGACTGCATGTTGAATATTGTCATCGTATAACAAAGATTCACCTGGTTGTAATCGTGGAGTGCAAGGTATTTCATTTTTACGATGTATAGAACCAGTCTTTTTCACATAAGACCCTTTCGGTGCAGGTAAGTCATAATGTTTATCCCAAACCAAAGTTTCTCCACCTTCTAAATCTTTCTCTTCGATCAAAGTGATTGCGGTTTTGGTTGGTGTGCCTATATTATCATGATGCGGTCGTGTCCAAGAATACTGAACATATCTTAGAAAATACGAACTCTTGTGTTTATATCCCAGCCTATCATAGTATTCATCTAATTCTTTTAGTGCGGTAAGATTACGAGAATGAAGAGTTGTTTTTTCTACATGATGTAACGAATAATCTTGATGTGCATATTCACATGGCGTGTTATCATAATGTTCTCGTAATGACTTGAAATTTTCATCGCTAACTATTTTGCGAACTAAAAACGTCTTATTCAATCCCATGCACCTCGACCTTCGAATGGTATATGCCATCCATGATCTTTCATCTTCTCATCGTTTTCTATTTGATCAATGATATCACTAGCATCATCATGCCAGCCAAAAGGTACAACATCTTGTTCTATATCATACATACGTTGTTGAAACATCATCTCTTTAAGATTAATGTCAGTCATGTCTCCAAAGAATTGACTTGTTGCAAAGTAACCAAACATGACAAAATTCATTACTAAATCGTCATGATTACCTTGACTGGCTTCATATGATTGCCCGTGAGCCACAAATGTTGAGAACTCCATGATTGTGTTTTCATCATAGACTACCAGTTTACCTGTTTCCAGCAAGTCTTTGAAACCTGAACATCCCAAACGTTTTGTTTTTCGGTTGATTTCTATACCCATCTTGCCTTTAGAGGCGGATTCTACATGCATGTTTTCATATTCAAAGTCTTGATATAATCCATTACATACAAGAGTACCTTGATCATTTGATTCAATTACAACATATGCTTCATTGTAGACTTTCGCATACTTATAGATAATATTAGGAAAGAGCAAGGGCGATATAGTGTTACAGCGATACACAGCAACCTGTTCAAAAGGTCTCGCGCTAATGTCGATGATATTGAATGTAGAATAGTCCTGTCCTCTTCCCTTCGCTACATCGACGGTCATAACATATTCATGATCGTCAACGGTTTCTTTATAGACTAGGAGGTCACCACTTTCTAGTATCTGTATTGGATTAGCCACTCTTAACGAAAGAAGTGTTTCGGGTCCTATTAGTGTATCTCCGGTTCCGAAAAACGTGTTACCAAATTCTTGGTCAAACTGCAACTGTGACGTGTTTGCAATTGTGGATTGTTTCCACTTCTCGTCTCTTCCTGGAACATCCCACCAATCTACTCGAAAAGGCGTGTACTCGTTTGTGCCTTGATTGGCTCCTTCCCAAATCTTATGAAAGATATTACCTATGCCATTGGCTGTAGATGTAATAATTACTTTGGTGTCTTTTCCTGCGGATACAACAGGGTATGTTGAAGTGTAGAATTCAGATGCTCGGTCAACAAAAGCAAACTCATCGAGATAAAGCAGATTAACAGACATGCCACGAATAGAGGACCCACTAGTACTAGCAGCAACAATGCGACTATTATTAGAGAACTCAATAGAGCCTTTATTAAGAGTTTTACAACCAGGTTGCAGAAAAAACGGAAGGTTTTCCAAAGCAAGAGTGATACGTCCGAGCATTTCTCTCGAAGTCGCACCTTTGTTAGCCAATACAGCAATGGTCTTTTCGGGGTGAAAGATGGCATACCAGAGAAGATATGCAACGCTCGAAATTGATTTACCGCTCTGACGGCAAGCGAGTATAATATTAAAGCGGTTGTCATTAAAATGCGTGAACATCTGTTCTTGATAGGGATAAAGTTTGAACGGAACGAGTCCCTCGTCCAATGATATGATTTGTATATGTGTTTTCGCAAAGTATGCGGCGTCATTCATGCACCTCTTATATTCCAGAACATGGTCTGCGGTCCATTCATCGACCACGCCATCTTTTTTTACAAGGTGATTATACTGATAGGTTTCTTTATTGCTCATCGACAGGAGTGTCATCGTTAATCACCTTGGCATCATCATGTAATAATCGTTGTAACTCGGTTGTACTGCCAATAAACACATTATTATTAGTAATTTCTTTATTGGTTTTTTCTTCTTTTAAAACATCTTTATGTTTCTTATTTAGATCCATTAATTTGTCTGTTACATCAGCAATGTTTTTAATCATGCCAGACAAAACTTCGAACGCTCGTGGATGCTCCGATTCACGAGCGACCTGAATCATTAATTCAAGGGATTCTTTACCACCTTCGATCAACTCAATGTAAGTATCACGTGAAGTATTATAATCTTCACTTATCTTTTCTTTACTCATTATTAAAATCCACCACCTGGGTTTGTAAGGTCTAGATTCTCGGCTGAACATCTCCACTGAACAGTCTTAGTATTGAAATTGCCAAAGTTATCCGTTACTTTAAATTGTATTGTACCAAAATAAGGACCTTCACCATTACCAACACCACTCGCTGTGCATCTTACTTCGTAAGTTTGCAAAGTATCTAGAGTCCGCGGAGTCTGATATTCACCAACAAAGTAAGTACCTCTTGGTAAAGTTACATATGGAATACCGGTTTCGTTAAACGCTGGATTATTTTGCTCACCAAACGTGCTTGCAACCTCAACAGTGAAATTGCCCGGTGTTGACGGCGTTGAACTCGTCCATGTATTTTCACCAGGAGGATCATCTCTCAAGTAACGAACCTGATACGCGGATCCCGTCTGTGCGTACCTTTGCTCTAGCTCATATATTTCTAGCTCACCATTAGTTTTAAAGTTAAATCTAAGGGCAGCATATACTTCTTGAGGCGAATTTGGTTCATAACCAAAGGTATATGCTGCCAATTCAGTTGCATCAGCAGTGCCTCGTAGTACAATATTAGGAACAGCATCACCTACAGTAATATTCTGTAGGGTGAAATCTCCCGTAGCAAGAGCGCGACTTGGATCCGCATCTTCTTCATAAGGCAAACTCATAAGTTGCATTGTGAAATTACGGTCTATAGTTTGACTGGTGTTCTCGCTTGTATTGAGCACGAAAGTGGCCGCATTACCAGTGATTGTAATTGGTGTGCCAGTAATTTGAGTCTCATCAAAATATTCCCAAACATTAGGAGCGGCAGCATACATTACTTTGTAATCTGGTGCTGATAAAGGCGTGGCCTGTAATACCTTGGATGCGGTGAAGTTTGTTGACTGACTCGATGTAACTGAGGCGAAGCCAGCTGGATATGTGCCTGTGGCAGGGTCATAGAAGCCGGGTGACGCATAGTACAACACATCACTGACGTTAAAGTCTTGGTCAAACCCGCTATACATATAACCTGTACTGCTATAGCCTCCATTCGTGGTTAATATCGGTCTAGCTTTTATGCCGACTGGTCTTACGTATAATTCTGTGCCGTCAGGTATACTTGTTGTGGTAATATCGAAGGTAATACTATCTCCTTCATTGTACGGTCCAGCGGTGCTGGTCTCAATTGAATATCCAGCGGCTGGATCAATAACCTGCGTAGTTAATAAGGCGATGGTTTTGGTTGGGCTACCACTAGCGAAATCGCCTGTTGTCACCCTCACAGTAATGAATCTATTACTATTTTCCGTAGCGTTATCCCCTACAGCAACAAAAACGAAGGCTGTACCATCAGGATCATTAACATCTCCCGGTGTAAAGGTAAACGGTCCTGCTTGTATGTTACTATACCAAGTCGATCCACCAAGCAACTCTACATATACTTGCTCGTTCGCTGCCAACACATTTGCTTGTACAACAATGTTAAGATTTTGATTTTCATCTCTAGTTGTATCAGTAGCACTGGTCAAAGAAGTGCCGGATTTAGAAAGAACCGTGTATTGTGATACCGAAGTATCGTTTACAATCAATTCATTTGATCGAGCTAACTGTGGATTTCCTACTGCACTAGAAAGCATGACAGCAGCAAAGCTTTCTGACCCACCTGTCTCAGCTTCACTTGCAAAATCAGCAGTGACAGTTAACTGTATTGTACCAGTACCACCCGTAATAACAACGTCTCGAATATTGCTTGACGTGGCTACAGACACATTGCCATTAGTAACATCTATGAAATCGTCTGCTATATTAACTGCCGAACCTGTGGTGAAAGGCTCCAAATAATACTTGTATGTGCCATCTGTTGATGCTGTAAAGACAACGTTTATTGTTGAACCATCTTCGTCTACGGTCGAGGCGGCAGGTGCTACTCCGTTTATATCAACAGCATAGGTTGTGGAGCCGCCTTGTATAACATAAGGTAATTCGGCAACTTTAGAGCCTCCAGTTGAAGCATCCCACAACTCAACAATGAAGTTCTGGTCGCCCGGATCACCGTCAGCCGCAAATTCTAAATCGAATGTTCCCACTTGATTCACAATTGTTACAGCTTCTCGTGTGGTGGATCTTGGTGGAGGGCTAGGTACAAAATCTGCGTCAGACGTTGGATCTGCCGGCGCATTAGTTACAAAGAAATGTACAGTGTCTTCTGTGATGTTTGAGCCTGTTACGGTATACGTTACAGTAGTACCTCCTGGTGCAATACCTAAACTTGGTGTAATTGTATACACAGGCGGTGCATCGAATATATAGAACGGACCGCCATCAGTTTGAACATTTGGTGTAACCGATGTATCGAGTACTCGGAATATACCACCGACAGATCCTTCCTGACCGGAAAGTTGTGTACCAATATTATAAGAATCTGAAAGTTCTGTCAGGAAAGTCAATGTTGCACTACCATCAACACCCGTCTCAAACGTACCGGTAAGATCTCCTTGTATACGAGGACCTAATCCGGTAGAAAGGTATTGCTGTTCTGTCGATACAGAATCGATAATTGAATATTGTAAAGTCTTGCCGGCATTGAACGTGCCAGACGCATACTCGATTATTAAGTTAGCACCTTCGACAATATTATTATTGGTGATTGTTGAAAAACCAGACTCATTGTCTATGATAAAGAACGCGGATGCTGACAAGACTGGAACATCGTTTTGATTAATCAATGTAAGTCGTACAGTTTCGTTTTCGTCGCCGCCGGTAACACCATCATAAATCGGTGTTAGATGAAAATTACCTCTAGTTAATACTTGTGCTGAATCACCAATTCGAACGGGCACTGCTACTCCAACAGAGTCAGGATATCCTCGATCACCGGCTGTATTGGTGCTACCCGGCTTTAAACTGTTAGCGCCTGAATATTCCGCAAAATCTGAATCTAGCAACGTTGCAGATGATAGAAGTGGATCTATGTACCATCTTAAATCTGTAGTGCCACCATAAGGCACATTCGTACCTTGTATTAGCATCTTCATTGGATTTGAGCCTTCACGTATGTTTCTGGGTGGAGACGTAGCATCAGGGAAAGTTATAACATAAGATTCAACAAGATTGTTTAAAGTGACCGTTGCATTATCCACAACTCTTCGGTTTTTATCACGAAGAAAAACTTGAAACGTTTCGTCTGCCTCAGTTGGATTTGCGTTTGGATCAATAATGCTTTTAACATATCCATATCCAACACCAGTGGTAGCACCAGTTGGATCAATGGCAATATATTGTGCGTTGTTAGAATCTGGTAAACCTAAACGAGTAGGATCTTCAGCATAGTTTGCACCAAAATCACTATCATTTGTTGTAACATGTTTACCATACCAATATAAAAAATCTGTTCCAGAATTTCTCAAATCTACACCGTTGGCTAGAAGTGTTAGGTCAACACCTTCATCGAAGTCCGTTGCGGTGGACAGAGTGTATGTTGGAGAAAGATATTGTTCAACGATATCGGTTAAAGTTGTAAGATTTGGACTGACCTCATCTACAAGGAACACCTCACCCGCAAGATACATGCCAGCAGGATGAGCAAAAAGTTTAAACACTTCTCGCCATTTTGAAATTGGTATTCCTACACGAATAAGCAAAGCAAACGTCTGATATAATTTATCATCAGTTATATACTTAAGTGAGTCTGGTCCTATAAGAGAATCCGAAACACCTACTTGAAAAACATTCTCTTTAGGGTAAAGAACTTCTACTTCTTCACCATAAAAAGAACGAAAGAACCACTCAATCGCAAACTTCGAACCTTTTGAACGAAACAGAATGTTAGAGAAGTTAGCGGCCGCCCTCAACTCAACAGCTTTGTTTTCACCGCCGGTTGTGAAGCCAAGAAAATATGATTCGCCTAACAGCAATTCATCTTCGATAAAATTCAGTAAAGTAATATCTGTTTCGTTAACATCTCTTGCGGCGAAAAGATGATTCAATAACTCAGTAGAATTGTTCTGGTCTTGAAAGTCATAGTAATTTTCAAGCAACGAAATAAATTTAGGATACGAGGCGGCAAAGTGCTCAGGTAAAATATGATCTACCTGTGCGTCTCGGAAGTTAATAAACCTCCGCTTTTTGTCTATAAATTTATTATGCATGTCTCTACTTATACGATATTAATTACAGCACCCATGCCGGAATGCACTGTACATTGATAATACAAAGTACTCGGCGCCGACATCGGAACTGCGAATGTGACAGGCTGTGCGTCTTGTGTGTTGTTAGTAACACCTGTTGAGTAGGCTGCTCCACCATTTGAGACTCGTATCTCAAATGGATGACCAGTCGCTGCCATGTCAAACCTATATGTATCACCTCTTCGTAGATATAATATAGGATTGTCTTCGCTCGTAGGGAACCAAACGCCGGTCGAACTGAATGTATAAGCGGTGCTGGCGTTGTTGACAACATCAAATGAATATGTTGTTCCTTGTGTGCTGACAACAAAATCATCAGATTGCCCTAACGATATACTTGCATTAGCCTCAGCATATGTAATAACATTAGTACCAGGATTAACCTGTAAATTGGTATCAACGTTTACACCATCATTTCCGCTTGACGCACTGCCTATGTGAACATAGTACACAGAAGCATCTGTCACTGCGGTTACAGCAACATTTGTTGCATTGATTGCAGTCGCAGCATCAACCGCTGTTATAAGAGAACCATCACCTGAAAAATTGGTTGATTGCAACGTAGCCGTTGCGGCATTGAATGTCAGACCAACGTTTGTCGATACACTATCCCTGCCTAATGGTGTGCCTCGTATCATTAAACTATACGTACCTGTGCCGAGAGATGCGTTAGCATCTGTCTGCTCGGTGTTACGGGCTCGACCATACACAAACAAATCAGAGGAGTCCGTACCACGTAGAATGTTTGTGTTGGGATTATAAAGTAAACTACCGTCAGTATTTGTACTATCTAAACCAGCGGCACTGAAACGAAACATCACATGATGATTTGCATCAACGGCTGAACTCTTAGCATTAACTTCATTGGCGCTGGTAGAAGTAGCAATAATGTTTGTTAATAAAGAACCATCGCCTTGAAAGAAACCAGAAGTAAAAATATTATCGTTAGGATTATACGTCAATTGAAGATCTGTATTAACACTATCAATACCAGAACTTACTGGAGAAAATGTTGGATAGAAAATGGCATCTGTGTTGACGTTAATAACTTGTTGTCTACGTGACCATTCAGACTCAATTGCAAATCTGGCGTGATCAGCACTATCAGCCGTATAGGCAAACGCCGCTGAATCAGCGCGAGAAGCCTTGGCAGACTGTATTGAATAACGTGCATGATCTGCGCTATCTGCTGTTAAAGCAAATTGTATATCGGTTAATCCTGAACCATTACCGGTGAAAACACCACTTGTTGAGGTTATATCACCAGTGATCGATAATAGTCCATTACCAAAAATGTCACCTAAAACGGTTAAGTCACTATCAACACGTGTGTCGCCTAAGAGTGCTACACCACAAATGCTTCCATCGGCAGAGTCTCTGACACAAAGCAAGCCGCTTCCTAGACCAAGAGCGTCTAAGTCGGCCTGTGTGATGATATCATCTGGATCGATGCCATTGATTAAACCGGACACAACTAAGTTTCCAGTTATTCCGCTACCACCAGCAATATCATCGATGTTTTCGTTTGCAAGATCTCGAAGGTCTTGTAGCGTCGAACGCTTTGTGACTAAAACATCGACATCATTAACGATGATTTCATCTGTTAAATCTGGTGGTGATAAGAGTAATAACTCTGATATTCTAACATTTGCCATTTTTAATTATTCCAAGGCTATTGGTCTATTGGTTTATTTATACTGATATTAATATATTAATTGTACCCACTTCAGAAGTGCCGTCTGCGGGTGTAGCGCGATATACAAACAAATCAGATCCGGTATATCCAACACTTGGAGTATATCTAAACTGACCTGTAGAGGCATTTAAAACTTCAATGGTGCCGTTACTAGGATCACCACCGGCTGCAACTGAATACGTTATGTTAGATGAACTAAACGAGTTTGTTGGTGCGGCATCCGTGATAAAGAATGTATGAGGCACATCTGTTGTGGTAAAAATACTACCATTAAAAGCATCTTCAAGTGGTAAAATCGTCATATTTACCGGAAAGCTTCTTGTACCAAACGTACCGTCTACGATAATATTAAATGTATCAAGACCATTGTAGTCAGCGTTCGCTTGATATATCCATTGACCCGATAGTGAAACAGCGGAGTCTGCGGTACCAAGAATTGAACCATCAACGTATGATGCTGTTCCATTTGCAGGATCGCTTACAGTAATAGAGGTCGGAATATTTGGTAGGTTTAATAACTTAAAGTTGCTGGATATAAACTGAGCATCTTCATTGAGCGTTCCAGAAAGAGGTGATACTACCCATGCACTGTCAGCACACACTTTAGAGAAGAGTTCCTCACCGGAAAGATCCATAAATTCAACACAGGCTTCCTCAATGATAGAAGTGCCTGTCGAAGTTCCTTTGTATAGATTGATCTTCATGTCAAAATCTAACGTATAAATGATAGTACGTCTTTGCTCGATTGCCGCTTCGTAATCATCACTAAACACAACACCCGTCAAGGTAATCGGAGAATCTTCCACAATATCTTGACCCTCAATAGGCTTAATCGATACTGTATAGTTTGGTGTGAAAAACGGAAGAACCTGTTCTACTATCTGCAATGCATCATCTTGAGTTTTTGAATATATGTTTAACTGAAAAGATATTGTATATGGTACTGGAGTGTACAATTTACTTCCAGTGCCATCATAAGTTGACGGCATAGTAATACAGTTGTTCATTTTAGGCAACTGACGTATTGCGTCATACTGCATAGCAACAATTTCAAATCCCATTCTGGGTAATTTCAATGCTATCTGACGTTCAGCTTCTTCGCCATTACCCATTGCTTCAATACGAGCCACAAAGTCCCGTTTTGGTGAGTACGACAACGGCACTTTCTGTTGCGAAAGAGATTTACCTGCGGCGTCAGTACGAACAATCTTTATGTCGTTAAAGAGTGAACCAAAAACGGCCACTGCTTTTCGAATTCGTTGATTATAGAAATGATTTCCTAACATTATAGATCACCAAAAGGATTAGAGTCGCTGAAATCTATGAAGTCTATAGTACCACCCTGTGAAGTGGTATTGAAGTCATCGTTATTTGCTTCAGCTCCCAAATCATTCTCTACGGCTGAAGGATCACCAGTTGCACCAGATGTTAAGCCCAGTATTGCTACACCTGTGTCCCAAACACGATAAGAACCATCTGACATGCCTCCTGTATGAGCAATGTATAATTTGTTTTCTGACAAATCGATGTTTACTATCTCACCCGTACTTCGAATGCCGGTATCATCGTTATGAACCTGTTCTATCAGTTCTCCTATCTCAAAAGTGCCAGTTATGCTTGCCATCGTGAGAATAGTTTGATAAGCTTGGTTGGCTTCAATTATATCAATAGACTCCACTCCAGTGTCAAAGTCTTCATCGTTATAAGTAAACATCTCAGCCCGCATTTTAAATACAGGAAGATCTTTTATTTGATAGAATGGAGATTCTGTATCTACTCCAGTAATTTCGAAAAACGTTTTGGATAACGGAAGGAAAATGAGATCGCCTTCACGTGGTCGATAAAACGGTTTAGTCGCGCTTGATTCGAACTGCGCTACTTTATTTCCCCATCGTCGGCGTGACACAATGAACGTTGCGGCATCACGAATTTCTACTCCGAACTTGGTGAACAAGTCACCTTCTCCATCAAAGCCATCAGTGTTTTCAATATACATTTCTAGTTTATATGCGTTATCGAATCGTGACACGTTATCATCTTGAAATATGGTGTCTTTATTGACCAATTCGCGTGGCATATAATAAACGTCTTGACCATAGATCTGCATAGACTCAATAATTAAGTCCTCATAAAGATCTTGTTCAGATTTACGACCTTGTGTGAAATAGAGATTAGTAGTCATTCATTAACCTACAAAAAAGTCAGCGGGCAATTCGTACTCATTTCTCATTTTTTCTTCAAGCCGTTCTAATTCAGCGGTTGCGTCTTGGTAGTACTGAGCACCGTTAAGTGTTACACCACCCGGTAATTGCATACCTTCAAACTTAGACATGTTCACACCCCACTGTTGTTTGATCAACTGCGTAGTGAAGTCTTTGAGAAACTTGTCGTTGTAAACTTCTGAGAACTGTTCTGGATCAGTAGCAACCGTTGCTTCCATAATAATGTAATCACCCTCTTTTAGTTGGCTGAATGCACTATCGGTCCACTCACCAAAAATACGTAATCTATTCTCGTGTCTAGAGTGATTCACTCTCGGTGTACCTACAAAAATATTATCAACAAACTCCAAATACTGTTGCATTTGATAGTAATAACTCATACCACCCGCAAAGTTCATGAAATCGCCCATAGAGTTCAACATCATTTGATACTTGATATCAAACATGTTAACAGAACCAAACGTAGGATTGATAGGAAATACTTTTGTCACATACAGCACACTGGTAGCGATTGGGACATATTCGTTCGTAATATCATCCGCTGTTATCTGATGCTTTAAATAGGTTCGATAAGATGCATCATCATGAAACTCTTGATACAACTGAATAGCGTCATCGACCTTATCTTCTACTTGATCGTCATCCACGTTGATTTCTAACACCGGAGAACCGAGTCTCCGGAGACAATGATCAATCAATTCTTGTCTTGTTGTTGGTTTAGCCATTTTAAACTACCCTCGAATTACAGTTCTATTTATACGATTCGCCGAGTACGGGCTTGTCTTTGTCTAGGGAAAACTACGCCGGCAGTCTTTCTAAGATCGTGTTGGTTTTTAATTTCTATTCGACCAGATTGCGCTCTAATATCAGTCAAGTTCATCACGATCTTAGGCGTTTCATTAGGAAGATCGAAAGACCACTGATCAGCCCAAGCTTCTAAATTCGATGCTGGTTCACGATACCCTGCTTCACCTGCGGTACCTTCAATGCCATTACAGCGAGAAATTAGATATGCTTTTGCCTGTGCAGGTGTCATATCAGGAAATCGTTCAAGTATACAGGCTAATACCCCAGTAGTGTTTGGTGCAGCAGCAGAGGTGCCGTTAAATTGTCGCAGTAGATAAGAACCATTTCTTGGATCGGTAGCCGTGTCAGTAATACCGGATGTACTACCACTATTCAAGCCTGCGGTTGTACCATCTGCAAACATATAAACATCAATGCCTTCACCTTTATTCGTATAGTACACTGGACATTCTGCTCGATCATCCGTGTACGCGCCTCCAAAGTTGGTCTGAGTTGTGCCACTCAACGCACCAACAAGAATGGCCTCAACAGGTGCATAGGATCTTGCCTTGTTAATAAGAGTGTCGCCGTTTGCGTTTTGATGTATGCTTGTCACATAGTCTGCGCTATTAATTTGGCAATTAAGCTGACCAGAGTTTCCGCCTGATATAACAAAGTGAATACCATCTGTAATTGCATCTTCTACATCCGCAATTACAGTGTCGATGAAACCGTCATTTCTCATACCTGAACCGAGAGGTTTTGCGACCTCTCGATTGGGTGATGTACCGGAGATTTGATTTGGATGATTGACTGATAGGCCCGTTTCTTGCATTTCTGTGTTCGTAAGAGGTGTGCTGCCGTTTAACGTACCTCGAATTATTCCTCTGCTCTCAGCATAGACAGGCCAGGTACCGCTGTTTTCTCGATAGCGCAATGTGTACCCAAAGCTACAATTGACTATAGTTGGATTTTTTACACCAGTTTCTGGATTAATTGGTTTGTCGTTATGCCAAGCTCTAATGTAATCAAACATTGTATAAACGGGATAACCGCTACTTGCATCATAATTATTATAAGCTTTTTGGCTTTGTGTGTAGGGATCGAAGCTATAGATGTTTGCGTTAGGAGCGTGACCCAGTGTGCTTCCAGAAGCATTGGTGGCGACACTTGCACCATGTTGTCTTTGAGGTTGAACGGTAGTGTCTGTCGATGAATACGGGGAATAGACATAGTTTTGTCTAAGAAAATAATTCGAGGTAAGACCTGTATTACTTTGTTCGCCAAGAACAGTTGATTGATATTGATACCAATCGATTTCATTGACTCGTGATCCACCTGTTCCATCAGTGTTTATTTGTAAGTCAGGCATGTTTGGGTCGGGATGACCATCAAGAATTACAATGTCAATGTTTTTACCAGATTCGGTAAATGATTCACTGCCTGTGATGTCTTCACCCCCAGGCGGGTTCCCGTAGTTATCCGGATACCAATTGTTAATTAATGTTTTATTATCAGCGTATGAATTTTTAGTTCGCCATGTTGCCCAGTTTTTGGAATTGCCGGAGTTGGGTGGGTCGAATACGCTTTTATCGTAACTGTAATTTGAACGTATAAACGCCGACGGCTCAGGATCGACAACCTCTGACATGCGAGAAACTACTTTCACTCTAGAATCTTCTTTTACAGTAGCCGCTTCTTCAGCAGTAAGTACGTACATTGTGTTTCGAGACATTGGGCGTTTACAGCAACAGTCACACGCTCTATCGGGAATATAAAGACTTCCACCTTCTGTTTCCATATCATCATAAAATGAATCAAGGTCTTCTCGACGATTTAAAAGTACATTATACGCTTCCATTACGCTTCTAACTGAACATACGTAAGTGTTACTTGAATGCTTGCGGTGCCACCAGAAAGGTTTTGAATCTTAATTGGAATCACAGTCTCAGAATTATCAAGCCAACCAACAACACCCGGTGACATTTTAACAGTTTCATTTCCTGTACTAATGATTTCTGATATTACTCCGGCATCAAGGGCTGGATCAGATGTTATTACTCGTCCAGCATCAGCAGTTCGTGCCGCAGTGTCGGTGTATAAGGTAACCCAACACGCATGTGATGTTGCAATCTTTAACAATGCATACGTTGACGGAGCAGGAGACCCTATGCTCATATTAACACTGCTATTGTTTCCTAAACTAGTCGCTGTGTTGTTCGCGGTCGCACGTGAGGCTAAACCAGTCGCTGCGCCTGTATAGGCAATGTTGATCGTGTCAGTACCAGCGGTTGTGGTAATAGCTATTCCACCAGAGCCAGACAGTGTTAATGTGTCGGTTGTGGTGTCTGCTACAACATTACTTTGTCCAGCAACTGCAATGGTCTGAAATAGATTTTGTGAACCACCGCCACCACCAGTTTGATCAACGAAAGAGAAACTTCCGGCACCGTCTGTAGATAAAACTTGACCGTTAGTGCCATCTCCTGTGACATCGGTAAGCCCTAACAGTGTAGTTACTGTCGAATACGTAGAGAGGTCAGGAGGAGTGTAACTAAACACACCATTAAGATCGTTGTAACTAAGTGTACCAGTTCCCGCATTTGCGTTCTGTGTCACACTCAGGTCTGTTAATGCTATGCCGCCACCACCTGCGCCCACAAGGTCTGTACCATTAATCCAAAGTCCTGCGGTCGCATCGTATTTAAGAACTTGACCGTCAGTGACTCCTCCAACATTAACATCACTTAAATCATTGAGATTTAAGTTAACCGCGGCGGCTCCACCTAAATTTCCTGAGCTAGTGCCATTATTACCCCAAAGTAACTGACCAGATGAGTCATAGATAACAAAAGATCTGCCGGCACTATCAAGTAATCGACCACTTTTCGAAATATTTGGATCGGTTTTAATTTGCAGGTCGCCTGCAACGTTTGTCGAATCTAAGTCTGCTAGACCTGTTGAAACAATATTTGCTAAGGTCAGTGTGTTGCTAAATGGATTGTATGTAAGATCGGTATCAAAATCAACACTATCAACACCGCCGGCGCCAGCATTAGCTTGAGACACCAACAGATAATGTGTGAGGTCTTCATTGGTTGGTTCAATTCTAAGCTTATCTGTTAAAGCTTCTTCAATGTCACCTTCCATGACCAAGCCATCAGATTGGCGTCTAAAGAGAACTTTTACCGTATCTGCTTTAGGAGGAACGTTAGTTGCTCGGATTTCACCTTGAAGATTAACACTGTCACTGGCTGTGGTTAGTGTATCTAACGTGATAGCAGAACTAGTAAAGGTGGCAATACCAGCGGCGCCATCTTTAATGTTTGTTTGCGTTGAGTTTAAACCTAGAATGCCGTTTTGGTTTACAATGTCTTGATCGGATACACCATCAAAGTAGAGTGTACCACCAATATATTGGTTGTCTATATCAAAATCTTTGTTCATTGTCCAGCGATCAGTTGTACCATTATATGATATGATAGCATTTGATCCGTCTACTGTAATACCAGCACCATCTGCGCTTATATTATCGATAGAGCCTTGAGCAATGGTGATGTTCTTATCATCGACCGTTAACGTGGTCGAATTAATGACGGTTTCAGTCCCGTCTACATAAAGGTCCCCTTGAATTCTAACTCCACCAGTAAAGGTGGCTGAGTCAGCAGCAAGGTTGCCAATTGTAATATCGTTAAGAGTAGTATTGCCACGAGTCGTGACAGTATCAAGTGTATCGACTTCTTCGAAATCGCCGATAGACCATGCAACACTATCATCTTTACCTATACCTGCTTGAGATCCCGGTAAGTTTTTAAGTACCAAGAAATAAGAAGGATTAGTAGGTGCAATCTGAGGTAATTTACCAGTCTGAAATGAAAGCGCACTTAAACGAGGATCGGTAGTAAATTTTCGAGTGCCGTCTATATGAGATTGGACTAGAGAAAAATCCGAATCTGGTACACTTAGATTCGGCTCTGTTTGATCCAATGTGATATAATCATAACGATCCGAATCCAACTCACTAAATGGTCGAGTTGGAACGTATCCAGAAATGGTTGTAAGCTTACTCATCCGTTCAATGACTCAAGTAATGATATCACTAGTTTAAGACTATCATCCGTGTCTCCTACACCAGGAGGTCCGGGTTGACGATTAAAAAGTGAATGTGAGTAAGCGAAGAGTTGATTTCCTTCTTGTACAATTAATTTACCTGCTAAAGGTGATGCAGCATCATTCTTTCTTACAGGAAAAGCATTGACCAATGGAGTTTCTTCACCAGTTCCGACATCTTTATGAACAAAAGAAAAACGTACAGTTCTTTCATCAGAATCGACGTTTGATACTTGAGCGCCAAGCAAAATGGCTGTTACACCGGGAGGTGTGTTGTACACCAATTTGCCCTGTGCCGCATCCGAGTCTCGCAAAGACCAGACTTTTGTTTTAAATGCATTTAATGGAGTAGCCATCTTATCCCTCTAGTGCTAGAATGAATGGTGTCAACACTGCAAACAGTGATCGATCAAACGTATCACCAGTAATTGTACCTTCTTCTCGGTTAATTCTTAAGTTTTCTCCGATTCGGAAATCACCTAGTTCGTCTGTTGCGGTAAAGTATACCAATCCAAAGTTTGGAGTGATAGCTTCTGCCGAGTCGAAGACAATCTCGTTTTCTTTCTTCGGTATACCACCATTCTGTGGTATAGCAGTAAACATGTTAGTACCAGATCCAACGTATTCAAACGTATGACCTGACGCGGTAATCAAAGATCGTTGATGGAAACCAATCTTCTGTTTTATTTTCTTATTGCTATTTAGTGGCGGCGAGACCGTAATGTCAAACGATCCTGTTGCTGGCAGTATAGAATAATAGAAAAAGCTAGAACCATACTCTGTTGATGGAGTAGCATCGGTCTGTCGTCTCTCGGGGGCTCCAATTAACAGAAGATCGCCTGTACCACCAGTAGTAACAGCATTACCACCAAAGCCGAAGTTATCATTCTTGCCTTGTAAGCCAATGTTACTTGGTGTCTGTGGGACTAATGTTGAAACTCTCTGCCAATCACTACGCTTTCGTTCTGCAACTGTAACGTTATGTGGTATGGAATTGAATGCTGGATTGTTGCCCGCAATACCAAGTTTTGCAGAAGTGTTAATGTCAACACTAGCACCAAATCCAAAACCTTCAGGCTCTTGCGTTCGTGCTTCAACAATATCTTCTGTTACCCATTGACCTTCGAAGAACACAAAATATTCTGCAACACCAACACTATCAAGATACACCTGTACCTCAGACTCAGTGGTGTTACTAGCAAACGTTTCTGCAAAAGTAAGAGTATTCGCTGATCTGCTTGTGATGTTGTATAAACCATCATTGAGGCTTGAGCCCGCAACACGTACTCTTGTATTTTCTGGGAAGACTTTCGTGAAATCCGCATCAACATCTGTAGTAGAGATTGTGTTGGTTGCTCCCGTAAACGTGATGTTCTGTAGATCTTGTTTCTTGCGTAACTGTTTAGCGGCCGCTTGATCAGAATCAGTGTAGAAGTTTTCGAAATAACCTCTAGGCGACTTGCGATCTCCGAAGATCATGTGTGTGGACGAAGGATTCATTCGAACGTTACCTTGTCGCTCACCTCCAAAGTTAGACTTCGGTTGAATAACTTGAGCCAAAATATATTTACTATCAATGTTTCTCTGATAATAATACATCTTGTTCACAAAGCCTTTCCAATGAACAACTAGGTCAGAACCATCTTCATTTAAAGTACAAACGGCTTGGTTTACATTCGCATTCGGTCCGTCTGGGCAGAATAAGAAATCAATTTGAGCCCAAATCGATGAGCCTACAGGTCTTTGGAAGATATAAACTTTACCTTGATCACCATTTAAATCATTTTTAGTAGTGGCCGCTACCGTTGTGCCATCTTCAGACAGATCAAAATCGATACCAAAATTGATAGATCGATCAGTGATACCAGGAAGTTGTAATGTAGAATGTTGTGACCAGTTTAGACCAGATCTTTCAAACAGATATATCTGCCCGTTTTGGATCTGATCCGGCACAACAGTTGCATCTACTTGTTTCTTACCAGGAGCCGATACTGCTGCAAATGATCCGTCAGTTGTAATGAGAACCTTATCACCAAACATGTCTGAATCTGAAACACTACCGAAAGGAGGTGTTTGTTGTAACAAAGCTTGATAGCTCCAAGTAGGTACGCCACCAACCAATTCTTGTGTGTAAATTTCGGCTCGACCTGCGCCATCTTTAGGCTCAGAAATTATAGAGTACGTGTCGTTACCGGACATGTGAACAGACCAACCAAATAACCCGCCCGTTGTCTGTGAGTTCGTTGCGAATTGTTGAGACTGTTCATCGTTTCCTGTTTGGAACCAATCTTGAGTAATTTCGTCTGATACATCCGTCACTGTGTAATAGTAATTTTCAGAATCAAACTTAAGAGCATCGTTATAATTAGGCTTCTTAAAGTCGCCTAAGTTTAACGTATAGTCAGCAGAGTCGTTTGTGATAATCGTATTAACACGAATTGTATCATCATTTGTGATATAGTTTGCATACAGTTCGCCTTTGTACAACTCAGGACTACCGCCACGAGACACTAGCCCGAATTCACCAAACGATGAGTTAGAGTTTGTTAATGAGCATTGACCACCCGTCTCGGTTAATACCGAGGTTGTGGTCGATACTGTAAACAATGATACTAACTGTGCGTAACCACGGTTCAGTAGATGCACACCGATGCCACCAGCGTTAAACTGAGTAAATGCGTCCATTACCATTGATCGAAGACCAGACACTTTTGATCCATCAATACGTAAACCTGTACCGGATGAAGTCAAAGATGTACAGTTCTGTACGTATGGTGACTGTGTGATGAATGGTCCCGCACGTGGAGAATCAACATTCGGATTGTAAGCAAGAACAGCAGCGCCGTCTTGATGATCTCGGAAGGTCACTTCTTTAATGTATACGCCGTTGTCAGCCCAGAAGAAATCCGAATCAACATTCTTAGGTCGCATTGTCACAGAACGTAAAGCATCACCAATGATTGAGGTCTTAGGTGGCAGCTTAATTGGATTGTTGATGATATAATCACCAGACTTAACAAAGATTGTACTATCGGTGCCTTGATTTCTCGCAACAGCCGATGATGACCGAATAATTGTCAGTCTCTGTGAAGAGTTTAGATCAAAATCTGTGTGTATGTTATACAGAGCATTGAATGCTACCTTGTAACCTAGTGCAATAAGATTAGGGAATGTTTGTACATCATAACCTGTAGCCAGACCAGTTGGATAGTTATACTGATAAATCTGTGTACGTAAGTTAGGATCTTCGAAGAAGTTGCCGACTTGGAACGTTCCAGCATTTGTCTGAATAATACCTTGTAAAATAATGTCTAGTAAGTTATAGTAGTTCGTTTGAATATCAGCATTCAATGAGCCAAGATATAATGGTAAAATCTGTCTCTTCAGATGTCGATATGCTGCAATTGTCATGGTGTATTCGTTATCACCCAACAGATCTCCATACCCATTGCCAAAGATGGAGAAGTATGCTCTCATTGCAATCGAGGTTGCACTGTTGCCACCATACTTGATATCATATGTCAATGCATCAAGTATAAATCCTACATCTCTTCGACACTTCGACTGGTCGTAAGTATATGCCGGGAATACTTTGTTAGCATATAGAACGGTTTCTGTAATCGAGACAGCCTTCGCGGCTTCAACAGCAAGTGCATCAGCATTTGTAGATGTTGGTACAACAGCAGGAATAGAAGTGTTATCATCTGCTCCGATAGAGTCGATAACAATTTGCATCAATGCAGTGATACGATTTAGTTCAGTCGTGGTCTGAGGAATCTTCAGCTTAATAAATTCGGCTAACTTTGCATACGCATCGAGGGTTACAGCAATTTCGTTTTGACCTAGCTGGTTGACGTAAAGATCTGCCACACCATCTAAGTTTTCTACGTTGTTTGCATTTCCTTCAATGTTAAGATCTTTCTCAATCCAATAGGATTGTGCAATAGTTTGTGCTGCGAATTGATCACCATATAAAAGGTCGTGACATATACCATCGATGATATAGCCAACGTCTCTTTCACATTTTTCTAAATCATATTCAAAGCCTTCATATGTATTGAAAATATAATTAGTAACCGATTGCTCTAATGAGCGGCGGTTAACTCTCAACGCATTGAAAGCATTAATCTGATCTTGTGTAGATGATGTGGTACTAAAGATTAACGGATCGCCATCGGTCTTTCCAAAATCTGTAGATTGTGTAAGAAGTTCGGTAATTTCTTTAATACGTGCTGTGATTGTGGCTTTACCAGCGGTCGATACTTCAGCCATCAACAAATCTCTAAGGAAGTTGATCGACTGTACAGTATACTTTAACTGTTCTGACTGGACTTTATCTGCATTGCCTCTTTGGTATGCTAAGCCTGCGGTCACACTATTAAAGTTTGTGTCGTTATCGAGATCTTGTACGATAGCATCGATGATTAGACCTGTATCTCTTGCACATTTCTCATCATCGAACGCATTAACAGGATTGTTGTCGTTGACAAAATCTATAACATTATTCTGAAGTATAGATCTGTTATTAATACATGTATCAAAACCGATGATGTCGATTGCACTCTCGCCCGATGTTGAAGGATAAACTAGTGCGGGCATATTAGCCAAAGAGTTGGCTTTAATTGCGTCAATAAGAATATCAATCTCTGCATTAATATATGCGATAATCGAAGCTTCTTGAGCACCAAGCGTTGCGTAACCTGGTAAATCATTAGTGATCAAAGTCTTAAGATATTCATAAGCTAAAATAGTAGCACTAACTTCTGTGGAATCATTACCCAATTGATTAACAACACCTGAAAAATATGCTTCAGTTACCTGACGTATCCCCCAGTTGGTACCAGTATCGACATCATAAGCCAGAGCATTCAAAATCATTGCAACGTCTTCGCCACATGTTTGATTGTCAAACGAGGTGACACCCAATGTGTTGTTCACATAGTCAAGTACGTTCGCCGCAATGGTATTAGTAAATGTATTAAGACCAGTTTGTGCTGCCATGGTGTTAACAGTAGAGCCTGTATCGTCAACACCACCAGTATTACCGTTGTAATTAACTGTGTTGGGTAATATCCAGCTTCGGTCAACACCTGACGTGTATGGTCCTGCATTAAGCCCATCACGAATTCTTTGGAAACCATCAACCAGGTACACTTCGTTACCGCCAGCATTGTCTACTAACCCACTCAAAAGAGTTTCAAGGTAATTAATAGCGGCTAATGTTGCAGCCCTTTGCTTACCGTAAACTTCTTGTGCTTGTGGTCTGCGATAAGAAAGCGCAACTAAACTTGAAGATGTTGTGCTTCGTGTAATGTACTCTAATGCAATTGCATCAATAATAAGACCAGCATCTCTTGCACATTTTGCTTGATCATATGCAGGATTAAAATAGAAGTCGTTCACATGCAGAACAGTATCATCTTGAATCTGTAATGTAGCGGCCTTAATAGCATCAAACTGAGTCGCAACTAGACCGTCAGTAGAAATGTCTAGTTCGACGGGTAATCCTTCAATAGTATTGGCGTTGACAACATCAACGATGATATCAATTAGACCACTAACTGTAGTATCGATTGTTACTTGGTTGTCCATTCCCGTTGTTACTAATGTGGAAATAATATTTTTTAGTTCAAGATAAGCGGCCGCAGTAGCAGCTTCTTGTCCAGGAAATTCAATCAACGATGCGGCTAGACCAACAAAGTAAGCTTTTGCGTTTTGTCTTGTAGCACTATTACCACTATACTTGACATCGTGTGCCAAAGCGTCTATAATGTATCCAATATCTCGTCTACACTTAGTGGTGTTAAAGTTAGTTGTTGTATAATTGGTGTCAATAAAAGTAATTAATTGATCGACGATGGTGGTGCGTTGCTGTTGAATTAACGTGGTGAATTCAATTCTTTCACCACTCAAATCTTGTTGATAATTGCCGTTAGCAAGAGTTGGATATGTTGGTATCGTATATGTTGTGGTGTAACCGTTTAACACGTCCGTGATGCGACCGAACAGTATGTCAATTGTAGCATCTGCCGTAACACCTGCTAATGCTTTCACTTCATCACGAGCAAATTCTATACCAGCAATTGTGTACGCTTTCTGATCACTTAAGACATAAGCCGAATTGGCTCTTAGATAAGCGTATGCCGCAGTAATTGTATTGTAGTCGGTTGTCAGAATTAAATCTCGACGAACTGCGTCAAGTATTAAACCAACATCTCGATAACAGGTTACTTGATTGTATTCAGGCAGTGAAGCCTTCTGAGCAAAATTCTCATCAACGTAGGCGACAACCTTTTGCTTAACGTCATCAGTTTCGTTTAGTATCGCGTTATATTCTACAAGCGAAGAAACCCCTGCTGTTGTAGGCTCTTCTTCGTTTGTTAACAAACTGTTAGTGTTGCCGGCATCAATGACACCGGTAACGAGTGCTGTAAGAGTATCTACCCTTGCATCTTCGTCAAGCAAGACTTTAAGATCGGTTGCCAAATTGTTAAATGCTGCTATAGTAGCAGTTGCTTCTCCGGCACCTAGCTGACTAGTTGTACCACTAAAATAAGCAAAGGCTGCTTGTCTGGATGCTGTATTGCCGCCGTATAAAATATCGATGTTGATTGCATCGATTAAGAAACCAGCATCTCTTTCACACTTTGCTTGATCGTATGTAAGTGAAGGATATGTGGTTGTGATAAACGTGGTAAGCGCACCGATTAAAGATGCACGATTACTATTAACAGTAGCCCATTGAACAGATCGGTTATTGGCTTGAGAATATGTTGTAGTATCAGTTTTTGTATATGTTGTTATTGGAGTGGTAACAGTTCCGTCAATACAATCGGTAACACGTTTGAACAATGTGTCGATTGTCGTATCTGAGGTTATTGCCGCAAGATTTTTAATAACATCACGTGCATAATTTACCGCCGATACAGTCGCAGTGTTTTGATCACTTAAAACATAAGCGGAATTGGCTCGTAGATATGAATTACCAGCAGTGATTGTCCAATAGTCGGTTTGTAATGTAAGATCTTTTCTTACAGCATCAAGTATTAGACCAACATCTCGTGAACAAACACCAGCATCATAAGACAATATATTGGTTTGTTTAACAGCCCATTGAGCATCTACATAATCGATAGTGTCATCTTGAATAGATGCTTTCGATGCAAGGATTGCAGCACGTTCTGTGTTGGATAATCCAGTGACATCGATACTTACCTTGGCGTCAAGACCAGTAAGGTTGCCATCAGTTACAACCTCTGTTATAATATCTATTAGTCCTGCAATGATTGTTTGCTCAGGTACAGTAGTCACATACGTATTGATAATGGTCTTTAACTGATTATAAGATGCTACCGTGGCAGTGATCTCGTCTTCACCTAATTGACTTACTGTGCCTACAAAATAAGCCTCAGCATTCGTTCTACTACCACCGTTACCGCCGTATTTAACGTCATGAGACAGAGCATCTAGAATATAGCCAACGTCTCTTTCACAACTTGCGACATCGTACACAAGCGCAGGATAGTTAGCATCAATCCAAACGGTCACATCATCTACAATGGCTTGTTTATTTGCTTGAATATTTGTAGTTGCATCAATTCTATCGGCAGTCTGATACGTAGCACCTGCCGTTGTAGGATAACTAATTGTAGGATAAGTATTCTGTGTTTGATCAATAACGTCAGTAATGTTATCAACCAACGTGTTAATCAGAGTATCGCTTGACACACCAGCCAAAGCAGTGACAAGATTAATTGCATAGTTAATAGCAGCAACGGTAATTTCTCGTTGGTCTGATAACACATATGCAGAGTTAGCCCGCTTATAAGCCCAACCAGCGGTGGTTGTGTTATAGTCTGTACCCAATATCAAGTCATCAGCAATAGCATCGATAATTAAACCGACATCTCGTGAACACTTGATTGAATCATAAGGTGCAAGATATGCATTATTGATATAAGTGAGTACCGCATCTTGTATGCTAGACTTATTGGCTTGTATGATCGAGGCGGCCGAGTTGGCATCAGTTTGTGATTCGACAGGAGGATTATTGAAATATAGATCGTCTGGATCACCATCATAAAAGATATCGATGATTTCTGTGAAACCTTTTACAAGTCGATCTGTTGCGACTGAATTTGCAGCAACTAACGGTGCAGAAATCATGCCAACACGTTCTTCGTTAATCGATCTACGTGTCTGATACTTTTGTTCTGTTGTAACCTTGATTGCATTACCGCGCTTATAAGAAGTGCCTGCGGTAACTGCATTGAAGTTTGTGTCTAGCAACATATCGTAACGAACCGCATCCATAATAAGGTGCAAGTCTCGTTCACAAATTGTTTCGTTAAATTTAAAGCCTTGTAAGGTTGTAACGCGGGCAACAGCCGAGTCGACCGTTTTAAATGAGTTCATCAAAGAACGACCATCGTTACCGTAGTCGCCGGATTTTGACACATAGTAAACATTATCGACCGCTTCCGATCCGATAGACTCAACAGTGACCTCACCATCCCGGTTGCGTTTTAGAAACGCTTTACCATCGTGCGTGTTGATAGCAATTTCACCGAAGTCAATTTCGTTAAGAGTCGGTGCTCTTCCCGGAATATCACTCCTCGGCAATAAAATCTTTTTACGTGTCGCCATAAGTCTATAAACTCTAAATCTTAGTTTCTATTTATGCGTACTTTCCACAGTCTATAAATTCAAACTCAAAACGGTCGGTTTTAATAAACGGCGCTTCAATTCCTGGATTAAAAACCCATGTTGCTGAATCATAACTAGCATTGTTGTTGTATGTCATCATTGCATATGGTGCTGATGAATCTCCGACTGCTATACCAGCTTGATCAGCAGCCACTGCGTTAGCAGCACCTCTTGCAATAACTATTCGTCGATCTTTAAGCGTTAGACGATCAACATCCATCGTCGCAAGATTGCCGGTCAACGAGAAATTACCAACGACTTCTAAATCGCCAGAAACAAACGTTGAATCTAGAAAGGTATATCCTATTACATCAAGCGCATTTGGTACAGTCAGTGTAGACACGTCACCATTTGGTCGATCTAAACTGCCTGAAATACCGGAAACGTTCTTAGTTCTTGTATCAAAAGATCTGCGAGATCCAGCGCCGACCAACGAAGAGCCGTATCCAACAAGTTCGTCGTTGCTATTGCCCCAATCCAAATATGAATTGAGACCATCTAAGCTTGTTAGTGAGCCACTGGCCGCTTTTATACGAGATGCTGTGAGCGTAATGTCCTGTACGAATAAATCAATGAGTGTCAGCTTGGTAAATGTAGCACTGTCAACAAAAAATTCATTGATGTATTTGTCATCACCAACAATTAATGCGCTACCTGGAGTGAGCACACCTTGTTGGTGATTCATCATGTCGGTGAAATATGTACCACCAATGACTTCTATCTGTGTTGAATTACCATCAACATCATTGGCACCAGTTGCAATATAAAGCCTGTCACCGCCGTTGCCAAACCCGTCTGTTCCAGGATCTGCTAGAAACGAATAGGCGAGTTCGCCTTGTTGTAGTATTGATGGCTGCCCTTGAGTACCTGAGCGCCTAATAAGAATATTGGTATGATCTGAATCACCATATACTGAAGTCGGATAAAATTTACCATCAACTTCAATTTTAGGTGAATCTGTAACAATAAAGGAGCCGGTGTCGGAATCATATGCAATTATGCCGCCGTCATTACCGATCTTACCAGAAGTGTTTAAACCAACAATGTTGTCAATGTCGGCATAAGGACCGATAACGACAGTAGTTAAAGGTGTTCCTACGACAATTTTGTTTAGACGAGTTACGTTGCCAACCAATACTTTATAAGTAGGAGTTCCAACTAAGATCTTTTCGACTCGAATCGTCATTATACTATCCCGTAACTGACGGAGTTATCGTGATCTTTCCTTCAAGTACTCGTTCAACAACAGTAGCAGCACCATCAACTACAGAAATTTCTACATCATAAACATATCGCTTTTTAGCATTTAATGTTTGTGTCTGTGCGTTTGTTAAACTCAGGTTAATTACCCCATCTGTGGCTGGAGCAGCAACACTGCTGGTAAATGACAACTGTTCGCTGATCGGCGCGTCATATCTTGGCGCCAGATTTGCAGCAATCGTGTATCCGTTAAGGTCTTTTTTTGTGCCATCAGGATTGACCAGATATATTTCTATTGATACATCTGTGCCTTGGTCAATTGTGAGATCTTCGTAGTGTGCCATTCCGCATTGGATTCCATATAACTTGGTAGTTATTTATACGTTTCAGGTGCTTATATCCTCAATAACCATGTCTTGAATGCCAATAGATATCTCATCCATGTTGAATGTATATGCTATCGTCATGCGTAAACAGTCCGTTTTGGCTGCATGGTAGCACAATGCATTTTTATCTCCAGCATATGGTCCAAAAAATCCTGCTTTACATTGCCATCCAGGTTTATCTTCGAACACTACAATCTTTTGTTGCTCCATGTCCCAATACTTGAACCAACCTTCACCTTTTTCTGACCAAGTAAAGATTAGATTATAGGCTGGTGCATTAGCGTTATTGTGCCAAGATATAAACCCACCAGGAGGGTAGACTGCGAACAATGCGTTTCGTCTCAGACAAAGGTTCTTGATTATTAACTCGTTGACATCTTTCAGTTTCTCTGCTGCATAGCTAGCCTTACCGATATCATATCCCGGTTGCACTTTAAAGTTTTGAAAACCAAACGAATATGAGCAGATCTGTTCAGGGAAACCTCTATGTTGGTCTCCTTGTTCCATAACATCTTTTCGGTGTTTTTCACCAGTCCAATGATCTGACTCGGAGATTTTGTCTTTACCACCTAGTATGACAGCTTTATAGTTCTCGTCCTTGATAAACCATTCTGCTTCTTTGAGTATACTTAACGCATACTCATTCAATTCAATTGATTTTAAACCAGTTCTAATCATAGTGTTCGTGTTTCGCGCCAATGTTTGAATAGTGTCGTATTACGATTTCATCTTTGTTGTGTTTAAATTTGTATCCTTGAAACCAATTCCATCGAGCATCGTCTTCAAAAATGCTTATCTTAAGATCCGCATACTTAGGTTCTTTGTTTATCAACCACCAAAGAGAGAATTGATCCCAGCGTTTAAAAGATTCTGGATAATTGGTGAGATCTTCGGAACCATCTTCTCTGGTAGGCCACCAACGTCCAGCATACTGCTCGACAGTTAAGTCATACCAATCTTGCATAAATTCTTTCACAAGAGGATTTTCAGATCTGTACAGACAAACCCCTCCGCAGAGTTCGAATCCTCCCGGTGTACCATCTGGTTTTGTTGCGCCTGGAAAAAAGACTTCCGCATAGCAGTAATGACGGTCTGCTGGTAGCCCTGTCCAAACCATATCACTATCACCTAGCTCATCAAACACCTTTGCAATATCTTCATGTACTACCTCGCAATCTGCGTCGATATACATTGTTATATCATAAGGCGTTCGTGCCATACCCAAACATTTGGCTCGCTTGTGATCATCTACAAGTTCTACATTATCCGCACATGATTCTGAACCATCTAAGAAACGTTCTTCAGTGTATAAGGTGCATTGTGCTTCAGGATAATAATCTTTAATTGATTCGATTAGATTGATGGCTGAAAGATAAAAGAACTTTTTTCGAGAAGCAACGACAACAAATCCTTTACTTTGCATTTTTATCTCCGAAAAGCCCCAACGACTCTCCAATAATTAATGTCACCAATGCATTAACTTCCATCACGTTTGTTGCACGTCGAATTTTGGTTCGTAGAGTTTTGTTTTGAGTTTCTTTTACCGAAGGTATTTCCATAGCGCGAATTTTAGCAGAGAAAAGATCCTCAAGCTTACGAGTTTCCATTTCTTGAGCCTTTTTAATTTCGTGTTCGGCTTTTGCTGTTGATTTTTCTTGATGGCGTTTTTCTGTATACGCATCGATGGCTTCTTGACCTAGCATATCAACAACTTCATTGTATACTGGATCTGGACTTCCGTCCGGTCGGGTTTTAGATATCGACAATACCGTTTTTTTTGTTCGGCCGCCTTCTAATTCAGTAACCCTGATGCATTTTAGTTTAGATTTGTCGTTCTCTTCCCAAAAAGCGTTGTCTAAATAATGATATTTTTTCACAAGTCTTCCTCATATTATGCGACCCTCACATATAACGTCCAAATCTCAACTGTCAATGGTGGTGGTACTAATTCTGATACTGCACCATATATAGCAGTTACACTATAGTCGCCTTCGTATTGTGCGGCATATGATTCAGCGCCATCGTATCCGGGAAACATAGGACTCGAACCAGGACCTGTTTCTTCTTCAGGTATTCCTTCGTATCCACTTGAATATCCCGGAGCCTCATACGCATCAACATATTCACCTTCATATGGGGATTCATATTCAGAATTATACTCAGATGAATACCCTGCATCACCATATTCTGACTGATATGGTGAATCATATACAGTGGTATATATCGTGTTGTAATCTGATTGATATGGAGAAACATAGACCTGATCGTAAGCAGATTCGTAATCATCTCCATCATAGTTAGGATTATAATTACCAATGTAAAGGCTTTCGTAATTCGCCAAATATGCGCCGAGATAGTTACCGGTGTATGATGCTTCATAACCAGCACCATATGTTGAAGTGTAGTCCGATATATACTCTGATTCGTATAGTGAGTCATACGTTTCAAAGTCTTCTCTTACATAACCACCTTGATATGTCACTTCTCTGATTCTTACATAACCACCAGTATAATTTTCTGCTTGGTCACCTAAATAATTGGTGTTGTAATCTTCATCATTAGCCTGTTCATATTGTCCGGTGTAGGGAGCAAAGTCTTCTCGAATATATCCACCACCGTACTCGCCAGTATAATCAGAACCGTACTCGCCAGTATAAGGTGCAAAATCTTCACGCTCATAGTTACCAGTGTATGCTGCAAAATCATCTCTTGAATACTGACCGGTGTAGGTAGCAAAGTCTTCTCTCTCATATTCCCCAGAATATGTTGTAGGATCTTCTCTCTGGTATATGCCTTCATAACCTTCGAGATCGTCTCGGCCGTATGCTCCGGTGTAAGTAGCAAAGTCTTCTCTTACATAATCGCCAGTATAGGTTGTGGGATCTTCACGAGTATATTGACCAGTGTAGTCTTCAAGAATTTCTCGACCATATTCACCAGTGTAACCTTCATTTATTTGACGGGTATACTGACCGGTGTAAGATTCATTAACATCTCTTTCATATAATCCTTCGTATATTTCACCATCTTCACGAGTGTAACTACCCGTATATGGCTCAAAGATTTGTCTAGTGTATTCTCCAGTATAGTCTTCGGTTATCTGCCGAGTGTATTGACCGGTATACGGCTCTTCGATCTGTCTGACATAATCTCCACTGTAAGGTGTAAGATCGTCACGCACATAAGTTCCGGTGTATTCCTCTTCAACATCTCTTTCATATTGACCGCCATACACTCCAACATAATCTGCTTGATACGTGCCTGTATAAGATTCAAGCAATTCTGCTTCGTAGAATCCCGCATAAGTGTCCAGCGTTATACG
>TARA_R110000868_G_scaffold82022_1_pt1 | contig 36768 bp, 6 predicted proteins | sample TARA_R110000868 | Tara Oceans TARA_R110000868 (sample SAMEA4397489) | marine metagenome | biome: Polar Biome; feature: [SRF] surface water layer (ENVO:00010504); material: water (ENVO:00002006), including particulate matter (ENVO:01000060) such as... | depth 5 m | reverse complement strand
AAGAAAAAGCAAGAGTTCTTAAAGTTAGAGGAAATGTTATACCAGCATCTAAGGCTTTAGATGAGGCTGATGATTTGATTAAGCGAAGTGATCCCTTTTATCAAGACTATATATATGCTGAAAATCCAAAAGAATTAGCATTAGCAAGAAAAGCCTTACCACAAGAAATTAAAAATGTATTACCAAATCAAGCTTTATATAATATAGCAAAATGGGATACTAAAACTAATAAATGGAATGAAGGATTACATCCAAGTAGAGAACTTTATTGTACACCATATGGGTGTTTTGCTTATCAAAAAGCTGGAGCTTCTGATGTACCAACTATAGGTGGAAATATTGATTTTGCAAATAGAGCGGCTACTGGAAATTTTGCTTTTGAAAAAATTAATCCTAATGAAAGACAACCAGGAGATATGGCTTTAATGGTTGAGATGGCTCCAAATGATTATTCAGATCCTAATTCTGGTGAAAGTAGAAGACCCCATCATACTACAATATATGCAGAACCTGATCCAAAGTTTCCTAAAGACACTAAGAAAGGAAATTTTTATAATGCAATTAATGGTAGCCGTTTAAATTTTGAAAAAGAAAATTTTGAAATGAATGGAGAACCTGGAGATAGATTTGATTATTATAGATATGTAGGAGCTCAAAATAAAATTAATAATGAAGTTTTAGATTTAGCTAAACAAAAAGAAGAGTTTAATACTAAACAAGAACAAAGAAAAAATAATGCTGCACTTCCTTCTATACCAACATTAAAACCTAATCTTATTACACAAAATAATACTGCAACATTACAATATCCAAAAAAAGAAGAGAAATTAAAAAATAAAAGAAAATTATTTAAAAATAAATCTTTTGAACTTGGTGGCTTAAATAAATTTGCAGGAGGTGGCTATATAGAAACAGAACTTACTCCAGAAGAAATAGAAGAATATAGAAGAGGTGGGTTTACAATAGAAGAAATTTATTAAATTTATAAAGTTTAAATATTAAACTAATTTTTATTATATTATATTATAACTAATGATATGAAAAAGAAAGTAAGAATTTATAAACAAGGTGGTGAAGGAAAATTTATAAATAAAACAGCTCAGTTTTTATATAAAGCTCAAGAAGGAGGAACCTATGATCCTAATACTATGGGATATCCTGGTTCATATCAACAAAATCAACAACAAGTTCAATTAGATGATAACAAGTTAGCTGCTATTGTAGTTCAAGATATTTCAAACAGTACTCCTAAAGAAGCTATTGTAATGAAATTAGTAACTGCTTATGGTAAAGATCCATTACAAGCAAATCAATTAGTTGATCAGATGTATCTTTACCTAGAACAAGAAAGTGAAAAAGAAAAAGCAAATGCAGAAGATGATGATGAGTATGCAAATACAGATGTTGCTCCTGTAGTAGAGCCGGAAGTAAAACCTGATAGACTTAATTATGATGATGATAATGATGAAGGTTTAGCTATTGCTATGGAAGATGAAGAAGTAGATGATGATGATAATGAAGCTGCAATGAATCTTATAATGAGATATGGTGGTTTACATAAATCTCAAGATGGTGATGCAGTTAATTCAGAATTATGGAATACTGAAAATAATCAAGTAGAATTTCCAGGAATAGAAAGTTATTTACCGCAATCTTATGTTGACATGTATGGAAATACTAATGAAAGTATTGCTGCAAGAGCTTGGCAAGAACCTACTGAAACAGAAGAAGTTGTTGAGAATACAAGTTATACTGATCCTGCTGTAGATCCTTCTACATTAAAAAAAGGTGGTACTTATAAAACTAATAAAAGAAATTTTGTTAAATCTATTCTTGGATTAGTTAAGAAACAAATAGGAGGAGAAGAAGAAACAGCTTCTAGTTCACCTGATCCAACAGGTCAAGATGTAAGAACTAATAATCTTAATTCTTTCTTAGGTATATTAAAAAATCAAAGTAAACTTGCTATAGCAGAAGAAGAAGCTAATCAGTATTTTGATGAGCAACAACAAACTCCTATGGCAGAAGAAGGTGGTGATATGGAAAATCCAATGCATCATTTACAACTTTATTCAGATGCAACAAAATCTATTTTTTCTAACCCTCAGAATATGGAAGTTAGAGCTCAAGATGGTATTGAAGTAGGAACTAATTTTCAAAACTTATCTAATAGACAACAAAGACAATTAAATAGACTTTATAGAAGTATTGGAAATAATATGCCAGGAACCACACCTATATATAATAATAGAGCAGGTGTTCAACTTCCACAATTAGGAGGCTACAGTGTTGGTCCAGTAACTAAATTTGAAGTAACAAGATCTGGTATATTTGGTAATCCAAAAAGATACTCTATGAACTTTGGTCCTAGTTCTGGACAAGGTATTGGTATGGGTAGTGGTATTAATACTGGTGTTGGTTCTACTAAAGCAACATTAATTAAATCAAATAAAGTAATTGCTGCCAATATTATAAATAATGTTGCTATAAAAGAAGTAGCAACTACTACACCAACTGCTGCAACAACTACTGCAGCAACTACTGAAGCAGAAAAACAATCTTCTAATTTTGATCTAAAAAAAGGAATAGAAGCAGACTTATATCCTAATGGTAGACCAGGAACTACACCAGTTAATGCTGTAACACCTTCAGATACTAATCCTGTTAATGCTGCTCCTGTTGATACTCCTGTAGATGCTCCTGTTTATAATGCTCCTGTAGAGGCTCCTGTTTATGAGGCTCCTATTGAGGCTCCTGTAGAAGCTGCTCCTGTAGATTCAGCATTACCAGATATTGGAGAACAATATATACCAGGAAGAAATTTTATATATGACAGAATAGATGGTGTTTGGATGTATTCTACTCCTTCTAGTGTTTATAGTGAGCAACAAAAAGAAAAACGTTTTCCAGTAACAAATCCAGAAACACTTGCTACATTAAATAAAAAAAATAATCCAAAAGTAAAAAGGGCTGAATTAATTACTTATGCAAATAAACCTGGTTATTATTATAGAATACGTAATGATGGTGCTCTTGTAAAATTTAAAGGAGATCCTACAAAACATTATGAAGGAAAAGAAGCTGTTAAAGGTTCAGATGGTAAATATGTTGTTTTTAAAAAAGGTAGTAAAGAAATTCAGTATCTTGAGTCTTCAGATCATAAATATTATGATGTACGTCCTGCTTATAAGAAACCTTTAAAAGAACCTAATCCTAACCCTGGTTTTTGGGAAGGAATTTTTTATGGTACTCCTGAAAGTAAAGGAATGTTTGAATATCCTACAGGTGGTTCTGTTAATAATTTAGAGTATGATGAATATGGAAATTTAAAAAAGTTTGTATATGGTGGAGATGATGAAGAACAAATAGATTATAATAATTCTGTAGATACAACAGATCCATATTTCCAAAGAGGTGGTAGAGTACGTGCTGGACTTGGTAATGCTATGAGATCTTTAGGTCAATTACTTCCTGTAAATTTACCAGCTTATGCTGGTTCTTATAATAAAGTAGGTCAAGCATATGATCCAAGTACAGGACAATTAGTAAATCCCCGCATATTAGGAAATGAACTAACTGAATATAAAGTAACAAAATCTGGATTAATAAGTGGTAGACCAAAAAAATATACAATGTATTTTAATGGTGCTGAGAAACCTGTTCTTCCTGAATCTGGATTAAATTCTGATAATAATTTAAATAAAGCATTAACAGTAAAAGAAACTAAAGAATTAAATTTACAACAAAGAAATGAATTAGCAAGAAATCCTAATATTAATCAAAGTGGTGATAGATGGTCAAGAAAAGATAGAAGAGTAGAAAATAGAATGATTAGACAAGCTAATAGAAAAGGTTTTGAAATAGATCCTTATGACTTAACTAGATTTACTGATGATGAAGACAAAGAAATAGCACCTGTTGTAGAATACATAGAGGATTCAGAACGTGAACCAGATCAAGTAAATGCAGCTCCTATTCCTCCAGCTAGTCTTAATGAAGAAGACTATATGGATCAAAGGTTTAGAGATGAAGGACTTGAGCCAAATACAGCATCAGTTATTAATAATACAGTTGATCTTAAACCATCTATACAACCAGAAAATGTTAATACAGTATTAGATACTACAGTAAGTTCTAAACCATCTATAAATCAAGAAGAAGTTAATACAATATTAGATAATATAGATCAAGAAGATGCTTATGAAAATGAAGATGTTGAAACTGTTGAAGAAACTTCAGAAGAAGCTCCAGAAGAAGATATTAATGATTATATAGTTAATAATGATTTATCTTTTAATCAACCTACAATGTTAGATAATCAAGAAGATATTGCATTGGATGATAATGCTGCAGACTATTATCAAAATTCACTTAATTTAGAAGCAAATGCAGGTCCTATATCTACAGTTGAAAATGAACCAATTAGAACATATGGACAAATAGAAAATCAAGCTTTTGAAGATTCTTTAAATAATTATACAAATGACTATAATCCATTAAGACAAGATTTTGATGAACAAAAAGCACAAAAAATAAGAGATAACAGTTTTAAGTATGTAGAACCTACATCACTTGAAGATGCTTTTGCTAGTTATTATAATCCTTATTTAGAAACATTAAACAATCAGCAACTAGCAGGTCTTCCTAAAAAAGAAGTTCCTAAAGTAAAATCTAAAGATGTTGTTAAAAATCCATATTCTAAAAATGATGAAATGTATAGTGTATGGAATGAGTTAAGTCCTGCACAAAAAGCTAGTATTTTAAAGAAAGATTTTGCTGTAAATAAAAAAATAGAAGATACTAAAAATAAAAGCATAAAAGAATATAAAATTCTTAAACAAGATTTTACAAAACAAAATGCTAGTGGAAATTATACTCCTGCTGATACAAAAGCTGCTAAAGATTATTATAGAAAATATGTTGAACCAGAAATTCAAGCAGTAGTTGATGTATATGCTAATGCAATTAGTAAGTTAGAAAAAAATAATACAGCAGAAAATAAAAAATCAATTGCAAAACTTATAGAAAATAGAGAACAAGATATAAAAAGAAAAAATAATGAATTTTATGAACAAGCTGGTTATAATGTTGTTGGTGATGATTTTATAAGAAAACCTAGTGAAGCTCAAGCAACTAAATTTAGAGAATGGTTAAATAAATATCATAAAAAGGAAGCTAAACGTTTTGACTTAAGTCCAAAAGGTTCTGCAAATAGTTCATCTTTTGAAAATGCTTGGAATGATTGGGGAACAACTTTTTTATATAAATATGAACTAGGAGGTTCTTTAAATAAATTTTTACCAAAAGCAGAAAATGGAGATGAGTCTCCTATAGCTTATCCTAAGCCTGGTCCTGGAGAAGAAGACGAGTTTGATAATATGTTAAAAACATTTGGAGCACCTATTGCTGATGATCCTAAATTAGATGTACCAACACCACCACAAAAAGAAGCTTGGGACACACAAGATTTACCTTTTACTGGACCAGTAGGAGCTTATGATCCACGTATTGAAGATGTTGAAACTTATGATAAAAGAGTAGATAAGAATGATCCTTTTGCATTAGATGTAAAAGTAAAAAATCAATTTGAAGTAGACAATGAGGCTTTATTACAAGCAGGTAATGCTGGTGTTGAAGGTGTTCTTGGAGTAATAGATAAGAGACAAAACTTAAAAAGAGAAAGACCAATGTATGATAATCTTTCTGCTGATAATCTTTATGCTGCTAAAACAACTAAAGATAGAGGAGATTATGTTGCATCTGGAAGTGGTACAGGTTTATTTAGACCTGATGAACAAGGACAAGTATGGAATAGTAGATCTAAACAATATGGTGGAGAAAACTATGAACCAGATTATTCATCTATAGAAAATAATATATATGAGTCAACATTTGAAGATGGAGGTTTTTATGAGGATGATGAAACATACATGACACAAGACCAAATTGATCAGTACTTAGCAGCTGGTGGAGAAATAGAATACATATAAATTTTATACTATGTTTTATAAAGTAAAAATTAAAAAAATACCTACAGCAAGAGTTGGCATGCAAGTGCAAGGTGCTTTAAGTAATGATACAATGCCTTTTAATGGAAAGGGTACTACACAAATGAATAGTGTACCAGCTCCATCTGTTAAAAAAACTTTACAACCTGTTGCTAGAAAAGATGCAAACTTGGAGGCAGAAAAAGGTGAAACAGTAATAGGCAATATTGATGGCTCTAACATGCCTTCATTATTTAATATAGGTGGTAAAAGACATGTTAATGGTGGAACACCTTTAAATCTTCCAGATGATAGTTTCATTTTTAGTGATACTAAATCTATGATGATTAAGGATCCTCAGATTTTAAAGATGTTTGGTAAATCTCCTAGAAAAGGTGGTTATACACCAGCTGATTTATCAAAATCCTATGACATGAATAAGTATAGGAAAATTCTTCAAGATAAAAATTCTGATGCTATAGATAAAAGAACAGCAGAGATGATGATTAAGAATTTTGTTATTAAATTAGGAGCTTTAGCTTTAGCACAAGAATCTCAAAAAGGATTTCCACAAGGAATTCCAGCTCTTGCTAAACCTTATATGGAAACTAATGGTATAACTGAAGAAGATTTAATACCACCACCACCTCAACCAGCTCCAGCTCCTCAACAACAAATGGGACAACAACAAATGCCTGCACCACAAACTATGCCTGATGGCTCTCCTATAGCACAACCACAAACAATGGAACAGGACATGGCACAAATGCAACAACCTACACCAAATCAAATGATGCAGTGGGGTGGAGTAAGAATGTTAAAAAGAGCACAAGAAGGAATGCAACAACAACAAGCTCAACAACAAGAAGATCCAATGCAGCAAATGATGCAGCAAGTTAGTCAAGCTCTTCAACAAGGCACTGCTCCAGAAGAAGTAGCTGCTCAATTAATACAGAATCAAGTTCCCCCCGATCAAGTAGCACAAATATTTGTTCAATTAGGAATGCCTGAAGAACAAGTACAAGAATTAGTTTCTGGTGTTATGCAGCAAATGCAAGGTGGTCAAGAACAACAAATGGCATCACAACAGCAACAACCTATTTCTGAAGAAGAAATGATGGCTATGCAACAACAGGATCCACAACAAATGCAACAAGCTCCTATGGCAGCTTATGGTATGGAGATGGGTGGTTATGATATGCCTGATTATATGGCTTATGGTGGATACTTTCAAGAAGGAGGTAGAGTGCTTACTGCAGAGGAACTTGAAACTAGAAGAAAGAATGCAACTAATATTAGAACAGAAAAAGGAACTGCATGTCCTCCAGGATATATTAAGTTATCTGATGGAACATGTGCTAAAGGAACAATAAGTGAAGGTGAAGCTGTTGCAAGTTCATTAGGTGCAGCTAAAGCCGGTACTGGTGCTCCAAATGATGCATGGAGTAAAACTATATGTGATCAATTATCTAAAGGTGTAACTGCAGAGGCTCTTGCTGCCCAAGGTCACGGTACAGTAGCTGGACTTAAAGCTCGATTTGCTGATTGTATTAAAACAGGTGAAGAAGTAATAAAAACTGGTAAAGAAGAAGTAGACTTTTTGCAATTAGAAGAACTACCAGTAGAAACACCATGTCCTTGTGTAGATGACAAAGGTGCTGCAATGAAAAATGCAGATGGTACTCCAATGCTTGCTAAAAAAGATGCTTCAGGTAACTGTTTGCCATGTACAGAATCTATTGAAACTTGTGAATGTGAAAAAGAAGATGGTACTAAATTTGATCCAGGTAAAAATACTGATGGAACATGTAAGGATTGTGATACTCCAGGTATTACAACTATACCCACACCTACATCTACACCTGCAAAGTGGTGGTTACAGGATACTGTAAATACTATGGGTGCATTTGGAGATTTAGCTAGAGTAAAAAAACAAATGCCTTGGGAAGCAAGAGTAGATCTTGAAGAACCAAGACCTGTTTTCTTAGATCCTACAAGAGAATTAGCTGCACAATCTGAACAAGCTAATATAGCTTCACAAGCTAGTGGACAATTTGCTGGTGCTCAAGCTCAAGGTGCAAGATTATCTGCAATACAAGGACAAGGAGCTGAATCAGCTGCTAATACATTATCTAGAATTAATAATGCCAATGTTGGTATAGCTAATCAGTTTGAAGGACAACAAGTTGGTATTAGAAATCAAGAGCAAATGGCAAATCAGCAAATGGCTAACAGAGTGTATGATAAAAATGTTATTGCTAATCAACAATTTGATAATGCTAAAACAGCTGGAAGAAGTAATTTAAGACAAAGCTATAATACAGGAGTAACAAATAAATGGAAAACAGATGCTCTTAATCAAATGTATCCTAACTATCAAACAGATCCAAGTGTAGGAGGAAGAGTAGCTTATACACCAACTGATAAAACTCTTGATAAAACAGCTGAAGAACAAACAGCACAAGAATTTGCAGATTCAATTTCTGGATATACTCCTGAAATGCAAAAACTTCTTTTTCAACAGAAATATGGAAAACAGTTTGGTGGACAACAGTTTGAATATGGAGGATTTGTGTATAATATTTTTCCACATTAATTACTTTAAACTTTTAAGATTTAGTAAACTTAAAAAATTTTAATATATTTACAATATAGATAATACTAAATTATGGCAACGTATTTACAAGGTGTCACAGATTATATTCCTCAGTTTCAGCCTTTTCAGCCTGATCTGAACTTTTATTCCAATATTATGCAGACTAAACAAAGTCAGTATGATAGTAATTGGAAAGCATTAAATAAAATGTATAGTGCATATTACAATGCAGATCTTACAAGAGAACCTAATGTTGCAAAAAAAGATCAACACATAAAGGACATTGAATTTAATTTAAAAAGAGTTTCTCAACTAGATCTATCTTTAGAGCAAAATCTTACACAAGCAACTCAAGTATTTACCGGGTTCTATGAAGATAAAGATCTAATGAAAGACATGGCTTGGACAAAAAATTATAATAGAGAGGTAGGAAGAGCTGAATCATTACAAGGTGCTTATGATGATAAGCAAAGTGGTCAGTATTGGGCAGATGGAGTTTCAGCATTAAGATATAGAAAAGAAGAATTTAAAGAAGCTTCAGATGCAGATGCATTAAGTTTTCAAAATGTAGAATATACACCATATGTTAATACTATTGAACTAGCTCAAGATATAGCAAAAGAAGCAGGTATATCTATAGAATCTGTAAAATTTAGTGAAGATAAACAGTGGATAATAAAAACTAAAAATGGTCAACAATTAATTGAGCCATTAAGTAATTTATTTGAATCTAGATTAGGAAATGATGCTAAAGTACAAGCAGTATATCAAACACAAGCATATGTAAATAGAAAAGACTATGCTCAATCAAATGCAGCTCAATTCAATGGTGATAAGAATCTTGCTGAAATGAAGTATCTTGAAAATAGTTTCAATACTTTAAAAGAAAATAATGTTAGAAGAAATACAAAACTAAGAGAATCTTCAATAGGTTATAGTGACAAGATGAAAGATCTTGAAAAACAAATAAAAGATGGTGATGCAAGTCCTGAAGCTCAAGAGGCATTAGCAGGATATAAAGAAAATAAAGATATTGTTGACAAAATCTTAGAAAGATCTGATGCAGAAATAAAATTATTAAATGGTGGACAATCTAGCACAAGTACTACTACTACAGGGTTTGTTAATCCTTATGGTGATCTTAAATCATTAAGATATAAAGTTGATAATGGTGTGGCATCTTCATTAATGAAAAAAGATTTAGATGAAGCTGCAAACATCTTTGCTTATAAAGATATGAAAACAGATATAGATGCAAATCCATATGCTGTTAATGAACAAAAACATATGTTTAGTATGCAACAAGTAGCTGCAAGAAATGCAGGTCTTGCTAATGCAGCTAGAATAAGAAATGAAGGAGAGAGGAAAAATAAATTAGATGAAGCAAGAATAGCTGCAGGAACACATTATCTTGATGAACAAACAGGTGAAGTAAAAGAGTATGAAATATACAATCAAATGTTTGCAGAAAAAACTGATGATGCATCAACTCCTAGATCTAATGTTAAAGTTATAAATACTCAGGTAATTGCAATGAATACAAAAAATGTAGCAATACCTTATTTAGATAATACTCTTAAGTTAATGGAAAAACTTATAAAGACAAATGGAATGACAGAACAAGAAGCTACAAACATTCTTGGTTATTCTAAAAATCCTAGTATTACCCGTAAACAATTTAGAGATCAACTTGATAAATATGGAAATACTTGGGTTTCTAATACAGTAGGTTCTAAAAGTTTAGATAGTATAGAAAATAGAATGACTGCTTGGATGAGAGCTAATGGTCAACTTAAAGGTCTTACCTCAACTGAATATACTGCTTATACAAAGTCAGCTATGAACTTTGATGATTATGCTTTAGGTTTAAAAGCTAATGTAGATTGGAATATTAAAGCTTCAAAAGAAGCTATTATAGATTTAAGAAAACAAGGTATTAAAGGATGGTCTTCTGCTTATGATGAAAAAGGAAATTTTGTTACAAAAGATCAATTTTATAAAAATCTTGTTAAAAATAAACATATTACTCAAAATCAATATAATAAAGCAATGGGAAAAGCTGATGTATATAATGAAACAGATTATTCTAATAATTCAAAAAATATTGGTTTTATTACACAAAGTGGTCCTGGTATTCAAGAAAGAGAGATAAAGAAATATAATAATACACAAATACCTAATGGATTTGATTATGATAAAATAAAAGCAGCAGCTGCTGCTGTTTATTCAAGTGGTAGAATTCAATCAACAATTCCAGGAATAGGAAAACTAGGTACAATGACAGGAAGTGGTAAGTTTATACCAAATATTAATAGTATTATAGTTAATCCAAAAGGTCATACACAAACTAATGTTTGGGCAGGACAAGTTTATAGAAATTTAGATAAAGTAGATTGGGAAGATAATGTAAACAATAGAGTTTCTTTTGCAGGTTTTACTCCAAATGCTTGGAATAAAGCTGGAGAAGAAGGTGGTGATAGATCAGATGCAGCTATATCTTTAATGAGAGCTATGCAAATGGAAGAAAGAAAACCAAAATCTACAATGAGTCAATACCAAATAAGTGTATCTCCAGTAGCTAATGGTACTATGAGCAAATCAGCTATAGTTATTAGACCTGATATGGAGTGGTTAAAAACTCAAGTGTATAAAACTAATGCAGAAGGTGTAAGAACTGGTGCTGGAATAATTAGTGCAAATCAGTATGACTATATTGGAAAACATGGTATTAACTTTATGACATCTAGTACTAATATGACTAATCAAATGTATACTTCTGCTTTTCAAAGTCCATTAGCTAGTTATGTTGATAGCCAACCTCTAGAAACAGGTTATACATATACAGATCCTGTAGATTCTAGATATCAATATAAGATTACAAAAAGTGAATCAGGAAATGATTATAATACAATGTTATCAGTTCCTGTATGGGATCCTAATAAGAAAGCTTATATTATAAAAAACGTTTTTGATAATACTACTATTCAAGGAGCAAATCTAGAAGAAAATAGATATCAAGCAGTAACAGAAGGTTTTGCTGATTGGAAACAGTTTAGTAAAGATATTCATAATGGTGCATATGGAAATTTTGATTAGTCTAATAACAAAAATTAATAATGGCAAATACTGAAGATTTTAGTTCATTAGATCCACTTGGTCCTGAATATGGTAGATCTGATTTACCAACAATGGATAGTAAAGGATTATCTGCTTTTGAAGGAGATACATTAAAAGATCCTATAATAAACTTTCCTGTTGTCCCTAAAGTACAAAATTTAGAATTACCTCAACATGATGTACGTAACTATATAGTGGACCATAAGCCTGCAGTTCAAGGAGCACCAGGTCCAAAAATGGATTTTAATGCACTTGTTAATGCAAAAAGAAATTATACATTAGCCAAAATGGCTACTGGAGCAGACAAAAGTACCTATGGTAAAATTTATTCTTATAATGCAGGTCCTGATGGTAATGCTTTTTATGATAGATATGCTGCATATGGTCCAGAAACTTTTGCTAAAGTTGGATTTTCTCCATTAAGAGATAATGAAGCTTTATTTAATTCAAGAACTACTATGTGGGATGACCATAAAAGAATGATGCAAAATTCTTTTTGGCCATTATTTGCAAATGGTTTTGTTGCAGGACCAAAAAGTTTAGGTAAAATGTTAACTGGAGATTTTACTGGAACAGACCTTGAAGAATCACGAGCTTATACTGATGCTGCTGCTATTGGTCAAACTACAAAAAGTGGTTGGGGTATGGGCTTTGCTAATAACCTATTAATGAACTTTGCATATTCAGCTGGTATAATAACTGAAGCAATTGCTGAAGAAGCTGTTGCTATTGCATTAGCACCTGAAACTATGGGTGGATCTGTATTTTTAGCTACAGCAAATGCTACAAGAAATCTTTCAAAATTAGGAACAGGATTTAAATTACTTAAAGGAGTAGAAGCTACTAAAGATGTGACTAATGGTTTACGTGCAGTTAATAATACATTAAAAGCTGTTGATAATGTAAAAGATGCAAGAACTTTTTGGCAAACTGCAAAGGGTGTTGCTACATCTACTATGAGTCCTTTAAAAAATACATTTACTAATCTTGGAGATATAAATCAAATAGTTACAAAAGGTGGTAAATCATATAACTTAACAAATTTAGCTAAGATTTATAAAACTGCTGGAGGATTCTATAAAGATGTCCGTAATTTTAATATGGCATTATCTGAAGCTAGATTAGAAGCTGGTATAGTGGAAAATCAAATTTATGATAATGGTTATAACCAATATTATGATAAATTTGGAGAAGCTCCAAGTGATAAAGTACAAAAAGAATTACTTAGAAATGCTAAAGAAGGATCATTAGATACATTGTATTGGAATACTGCTTTAATATATGTTTCCAATTCTATTACTTTTAATAATCTATTAGGACCTAAAGGTGGTGTAGGAGGTTTTATGAGAAATACCATGAAAGAAGTTACTAGTGTAGGTGGTGGTAAATTTGGTAGTCTAGGAAAAGTAATTTATAATCAAGGTAAAAAGGTTTTTCAATTTCAAGCAAATACTGCTAAAGGTTTAGTTAAAAGTTGGGCTAGCCAACCTATATATAAATCTGCAATGGGAACATTAGGTTATTTTAAATCTAATTTTACAGAAGGTATACAGGAAAATTTACAAGAAGTAATTTCTGGAGCTAATGAAAAATATTATTCTGATAGCTTTGAACAATCTGCTATAAGAAGTCATGAATACCATAAAGGACTTAGTAGATATAATGTAAAGTCTCAAAATAAATATCTTACAGAAGAATTTAAAGGTCAATTTAGTGCCCGTGGTGCAGAAACTTTTGCATCAGGATTTTTTATGGGAATGCTGGCAGCTCCATTAAATGCGGCAGTTCCAAATATGTTGGTTGGATACAATAGAATGTTTAATAAAGAAGCTTATCAAAAATTTAAAGCAGATAAATTAGAAATTACTAAAGGTGTAATTGAAAATTTAAACTCTATTGGAATTAAAGAATTTTTAGATAATAAAATTTTTAATGTAGCTACACAAGAAGCTGTTGCAACTATAAAAAGAACAGGTACAAAAAAAGAAGCTCATGATGCTGATATGGAAGGCTTTGTAAAACAAATGTCTCATGTATTAAGAAATGGGGTAATGGATGTTTACTTAGAAAAATTACAAGCAGAAAAACAATTCTCACCTGAAGAATTTGAAGAAAGAGTTCCAAATATTCCTAAAGGAGAAGGAGCAAAATATCTTGCTAAAATTGATGATGTAGTTGCAAGAGCAAAAAAATTAGAAAAAAGATATAAATATTATACTGATAAACATCCTAATCCAGTCACTGCAGCTAACTTACCTCCCATAAATACTCCTGAGTATGAAGATGCAATAGCTTTACATACTGCTTGGGAAGATGGTATTGAAAAAGCTATATACTTTAATGAAGCTTTTGAAAATACAATGCAAAGAAAAGTAGATATTGAAAGTACATTTGTAGCAGAGGCTCCTTTAAAAAATATGTCTTCAAGAGATTCAGCTGTTTTATTTAATGATAAAGAATTACAAAATGAAATAGGTTTACTTAAAAATGAAGTTGACACATTAAAAGATTTAACTGATCCTAAATCACAAGAACAATATGCTGCTAAAGTAAGGAAACTTGCTGTAATGGAAAAATTATATTCTGCTAGTACTGGATTTAAAAATTTTTTTAATAGATATGATAATGCAGAACAAGTAAGAGCTGCCTTACAAAAAGATAAAGGAAGTGAACCTGTTACAGATGAAGAAGTAGAAGCAGCATTAAGTAGTGTATTAGGAGAATTTACTGAAGATAATAAAGAAAAAATTAAAACAGACTATGAAGGAGCTTATAAAGAATATTTACAAGAACTTGCTTCAGTAAATGGTGATTATATTTTTGATGAAAAAATTGATAAGTCTTTTGGATTACTAGTAGACCATTTTGCATTAGATCATGAATCAGGAAGACTAATTAAATATGTTAATCTTCTACATGATCCACAAGGTTTCTTAGACATGGTTGATAGGAACCGTCAATGGATGAAAGATCTTTATAAAAAAAGAGGAAAGATCTATGAAAAGATGGTCACTGAAGAATTAAATATGGTTATTCATAATTCTTTATTAAATGCATTAGCTAATAATGGAATATATGTAAGTGTTGAAGCATTTGAAGAATGGGAAGAAAGTGGAGTTCCACCAGAAGAATTTTTTGATAACACTAGAAAATTAATTGTTCCTAAAGGAACTCCTGATTATGACATATATTATCAATTATTTGAACAAGCTTCTGAATTAAAAAATGAAAAGACTAATCCATTAAGAGAATCTTTAGACACAGAACTTAAAGCAACATTAGATACATTAGATGAAAAACTAGAAAAAGAATTAGAATCAGTTCCTAAAATAGATAGTAAAGTTGAAGTAGCTACTATTGAGATGGAAAATGATATACCTATTACTGTAAATAAAATTAATACAGAATTAGGGCCTAATCAATATGCTGAAGCTTTAGTTACTACAGAAGAAGGAGGAAAAGAAACTACTTTATTTTTTAAGCATGAAGATGGTACACTAAGATATAATAATGAAACAGGTGCTGTAGTTAAAGGAGCTACATTAAAAGAAACTTTTGAAAAAGTTAATATATTTTCAATGGAATCTGTTGCAGATCCAGCATATGCTCAACCTATTATTGATAGATATACTGATCTTAAAGCAGAAGCAATACAAGACTATGCTTTAAATAAAGAAAAGTTAGAAGAAGAGGATACTACACCTAAAGAAGAATTTGTTCCTATAACAACAGATATGGAACCTGATAGTATGCCTGCTACATTATATAATGAATTATATAAATTATTTAAAGAGCAGTATCTTAATAAATTAAACAGTGAAGAGTTTGTTAATATGACTGCTGAAGAAGAAAGAAATGTATTTAGAACATTTATTCAGGGAAGCAAAGAAGCTAAAAAAATAATTGAAGATTTTAATGCAGAAGTTCAACTTAAAGCAGAGGCTATAGTAACAAAGAAAACAACAGAAAAAGAAGACTTTGATTTTCTGTATCAAGGAAAAACTGTTAATACAGCTAGTATTAAAACTATTGCAGAATTAAGAAAGTACCAAGAAAGATTTAAAAAGTCACTTAAAACTTTAGTAGATGTAAAAAGTCCTACAGCAGAAGATATAGCTCAAAGAATGGCTTATCAATTATTAATTGCAGATTTTGAAAAACTAATTACAACAAGATCTAAAGTAGGAAGAACACCAGCAATGCAAAAGAGTATTGATTTAGTTACTAAACTACAATCAATGCAAGAAGGTATTGAACAGTCTACTCTTGGCTATATGATTAATGATCAATTACATGAAAGGGTAAGTAATGAAATAGCTAAATTAGAAAGTAAAAAGTATGCTTATAAAAATAAAGGTTCAGTTGATACAGCTTTTTATTTAACTATTGGTTTACAAGATTCTAATGGAAAAAATAAAAATAATCTTACAGAAGCTAATATTGACTCATTTATTGAAGAACTTAGAACAAGAAGTTTAGCAGGGTTTAGTGAATATACTTATAAGAAGCTTAAAGAAAATTTAGTAAATACATTAAATGATGAAACTAATTTACCTAATGCAACAAATCAAAACATACTAGATTTAATAACAACAACTGTTTCTGAAGAGACTTATGAGGAATCAAGAATCTCTGGAAATTATTTAGACCTTCAAGTTAAAAATTTATTTGATGGACAACCTGTTGTTTTTAATGAAGATAATATTACTAAAAAAGCTTTTGATAATTTATTTGGAGCAAAAGGTATACTTACAGGATTAAAAGCAAAAGTTGATGCAGGAGAATTATATATTGTATCACAAGGAATAAGAGTATATGACAGTGAATTAAATATTGCTGGAGAAATAGATTTACTAATGGTAGATAGTTCAGGACAGATCACTATAGTAGATGTTAAATCTGGATTAGTAGATAAGTGGAATGGCTTTAGTGATGCTACTAATGCTAATTCTAAATTAGAAAATTATCAATTGCAACAAACTGCTTATGCTAATTTACTACAAAGAATGCTTGGTGTTGAAGCTAAGATAGCTCTATTACCTATTCAAATGGATAGAGAAGATGAGACTGGTAAAATATTAAAAGCAGGAAAACCAACTAAAAAAGATTTACTTACATCTGATATATTTATAGATCTAGATAAGGGTCCTGTTCAGGAAAGAATTAATTCTATTATTCCTTTAAAAGAAGTTGCCCCAGCTCCTATTATTACTCCTACAAATACTACTACAGATACTAAAGCTGATGTAGAAAAAAGAACTATAAAAGTAATATCTTCAGAAATTGTAGAAAAAGGGAATAGAAAAGGTCAAACAAGAACTGTAACTCAAACTAATTCTGTAGAAAATGTAGAAGGTACATTAATAAGTGTAACAGAGTATGAAGCAAAAGTTGGAGATACTACAGTTAGTTTAGGAGGTAGAAGAATGACTTTTAAAGAGTTTAAAGAAGAATTTCCATTAGATGAAGATTATGAAGAAATACTTGGAGATTGGCCAGATTTAAATGATGATTCAATAATTACAGTAAGAAAAGTAAAAAGAACTCCTAGTAACTCAAGGTTTAAGACTGTTGTAAGTATTTTTAGTCCTGCGTTAGAGGGTAAAATGGATGTAACTATTAAACAAGATGATACTAAATATAATGCAGAACTAGCTGCTTTAGAAGGTACTGAAACTAATAATACAGAAGATGGAGAAATTATTCCATCAGAAACTGAAGAAATTACTGAAGTATTTATAGCTGATGCTGATAGAGTTACTGTTGCAATGGTCAAAGATCAATTAGATAAAGCTAATACTGCTGAAGAAGTACAAACTGTTGTTGATAATCTTAATGTTAGTATAGTTTCCGGTTTTGTAATACAATCAGATTTAACAGAAATGGTAGAATTAATTAAAGCTAAAAAAGAAGGTTTAGTTGTTCCACAAGATATGCCAATTATTTCAGAAAGTTTAGAAAGAGGTACTGAACTTGTAGCAAAAAAGAATATCTTTACTGATACTAAAACTACAAAAAATAAAATATACGCAGAAGAAAATTCTATATTGATGGTAACTAATGTAGATACTGTAAATAAGATAGTTTCTGTTAAAGCACTTAATAGTAGAAAAACTATTAAAATTAAATTTAGTGATATGAATGAAACTTTTGGATTAAAAACAAATCTTATGAATGGAACTGAAAAGCCAGATGAGCCTTTAACTTCTGAAGATAAAACATTTGTATCTGAATCAACAGATTTAACAACTACATTTATTGAAGATAAAACTAAAATAGATGCAATAGAAAAAGCTGCTTCAGCTAAAACTATTCAAGAATTAGAAGATGACTTATTAGAAGATATATTCTGTTAACTATGAAAATTACTTGTTCCTTACAACAGCCACAGATTGAAAAATTATATGCTCATTTATATGGTCATTTATTAGATAATCAAAAACAATCTAAAGTATTTGATGCTGAAGCATATATGAAAAATCTTTTTGATAAGATTGCTTCTAAAACTGATCCAGATAATGCAGCTAAATTTTTACAACAAATACCTTCTCTACTTCGTAGAGCTGCAGTTAGTGCTTCTTTAGAAGCTTCAGAATTAAAAACAGATTTTTTAATTCCTATAAATAAAAATTTTAAAAATGAAGACACTGGATTATCTTATATTGTTAAATATTTTAATCCAACTTTAGATCTTAATGTACAAAAGGAGTTAATAGAACAAAATGCTACTGAAGCTTTTAATGTAGAAGAAGAAGATCAAGAAGAAGTAGATGAAGAAGAATTACAAGATAATCCTGACTCAGCTTTTTCTACAACTTTTCAAGAACGTAAAAATAAAGCTTTTAAAAATCCATCAATACTTGATGAAGTAGAACCTTCAAGAGAATACATTTATACTACTATTAGAAAAATAAAAACAATTCTTGATGGCACAGCAATTTTAAAAAATTTAAAATATCAAGGAGTATCTTTAAAATTAAAACCTGTTAGATTAAGCACAGCAGATTCAGATGAATTATCTAAACTATCAAAAAGATTAAAAGATAGACAAGCTTATTTAAAAAGAACTGGTCAAGCTGTTCCTAATGTTACAACTGCAGATAAAATATTTTTAATGGTTGTTACTGATGAAAATGGTAATAATGTTTATTTTGATTCTGAAGGAAATATAACAACAAAAGAAGAAGGAGGAAAATTAGTATTTCAATATTTAAGAGATGTAAGAATAGTAAATGGAAAATATGCAGTAACAGATATCTATGGTATTTCAAATCAAATGCCACCAGCAGAATTTTTAGCTAGAAGAGAAGTAAAAAAACAAAACTTAACTCTTACTGATGCTGAATTTAAAGAACTAGTTGCTGAAAAAGAAAAAGCTCAACAAGAAGATTTTAAAAAACTATATGATTTTAGACAGTCTTTAATTGATGGAGAAGATGCTGTAGTAGATATTACTGCTATTACTGCTGGAGTACCTCAATTTGGATTTGAAAAAGTTACTTTACAAACTATTGCTGATATAACAACAATTAATACTCTTTCTGTTTTTAAAACAATAAAAACTATAAAAACAGCAAGAGATTCTTTTGGAGAGGGAAGTTCTGTTATAACAATAGATGGTAAAGAATTTAGTTTAGATAGACCTAATTTAACTGATGACTTAATTAATAAAATTGCAGCTGTACTTGTAAATAAAAATCTTAGCCGTGAAGCAAGATATAATTTTGTATTACAATTTTTAGCAGAAAATGCTTCTAATAAAACAAGAAAACATAAACTAACTTATTTAATAAAGACTGATACTTTATTATTTCAGTATTCAAAAAATACTGCAGAAGAAGGTTATGATGAAAAATTTACTACTGTTGATCTAAATAGTGAAACAGCTGTTCAAGAAATAACTGATGCTTTAAAATTTGCATCAGGTACAAAAGAAAAATACTTTAGTGCTAAAATGACTTATGATAAAAAATCTTTAGATATAAATGGTTATAAAGATTATAATTTAGAAACAGGAGAATTATCAAAAGATTATCTTTCATATATTGAACTATTAAAGACTTTACCAAATACTGAAATTTTTGGAGTAAATGATAAATTGTTTAATAGTTTTATAAGATTTGCAGTACCAAGTACTTATGGTGAACAATCAGCTGAATCTCAAAAAGAAACTGAAGAAGTAGAAATTGATGACTTTTTTGATACATTACTTGCTCCATCTGATAAAGGAGTATTATCATCTAAAGCTAAAAAAGATATATTAGTTGATGGTCTTAAAAAAGGTATAGAAATAACAGGAACAATTTCTAAAGCTCCAGGTTCTAAAACAGGATGGGAATTTAATTTACCTAATGGTTCTGTTGTTACATTTTATGATCATGAAAATAGAATTGTTTCTGATGATTTTACAAAGACAGCTACATTATTTTTACTTGGTGATAAAGTAATTAATGGTAAAGAATACACTGATATTGTACAAGTTAAGATTGGTGACAAAGTAATTGGTAATGTCAGAGAAACAAGTGATGCTACTTTTGAATTACTTAGAGAGTCTGAAACAAAAGAAGAATCTAGAACTCAAGAAGAAATAGATGCTGAAATAGATGATGAAATAAATAATATTGATAGAAAACAACCTTCTGATGAAAGTCCTTTCTTTACAAGATCTGGAGAATTATCTGGAGAAGTAACTGAAGAAGAAGGTAAAGGTGCTACTGAATGGTGGTCTACCACTGATTTAAATAAACATATTGCTTTTAGAGAAGCTGTAAATTTAGTTAACTCTAATGCTTATGCAAGATTCATGTCTTATGGTTCTACATTAAATGGTAAACTAGGAGTAATTGAAATTGCAAAGAAAGGATCAATGGTAGATGTCTATCATGAAGCATGGCATGGTTTCTCGCAATTGTATTTAACTAGAGAACAAAAAGTTAAATTATACAAAGAAGTACAAAAAAAATTAGGAAGAAATAAAAAATTATCATTCTTTGAAATAGAAGAAATGATAGCTGAAGATTTTAGAGAGTATGCAAAAAATCCTAAACCTAAAGCTGATTCACCAGTAAGAAATACTTTATTTAGAAAGATACTAAACTTTTTAAGAGAGCTCTTTGGAAAAGGCAGTGTTACAAATGTTAGAGATATTGATAATGTAAAAATATTATTTGAAAAGTTATATTTTAATAAAGACTTAAATAACTATTTGCCTACTATTGATAATGTAATGTTTGATGAGTTATTTAGGAATAATGGTGTTATAGCTCCAGGAAGTAAAACTAATCAAGTTCTTAATAGACAAGACTCTAATACTCTTTCACAAAGTATGGATACTATCATTTCTAGAATAGTAGATAATGAAAGTAAAAGAAGTGGTGATAAAGCAGGAACACTAGCTATTGTATTAGATAGTAGAAATAGAGAAGGAATTTATAAGCGTATTAAAAAAGATTTTGAATATTCATTAGAACAGTATGAAGCTAAATTAAAAGCATTATCTCCTGCAATAGAAGAACAAGGTACAAGAGATAGATTAGAAAATAGAATAAGAATTCTTAAAATAGCAATTGATAATTATGGTGATTCCAAAAATGGCCTTATAGCTTACCATTTAAAGAATAGTAATTTTAGTTTATTAAAACAAAAATATACATCTTTTGAATTAGATGAAGATGGTAATCTAGTAGAAATAGATACTGCAGAAACTAGTGAAAGATATGGAGATAAAAAAGTTGGAGATAAAGCATTAATTCAATTAGCAGGAAAAGAAACAATTTATATTCTTCAAAGTCTATTTAAAATGACTGATGGTAAAGTAGAGTATAATGAATTAGGTTATGAAAAACTTGTAGACTTTAGAAAAATATGGAATGATACTGTTAGAGCTATAAGTGGAATTCAAGATCCTCAAGAAATGTATGATAAGCTTTTAGAAGAAAGCAAAACTGTTCCTGAGTTTAAACAATTAATTGATTCTAAACTTCCTAATCCAAAAATTAATAATAATAAACCAAATGAATATAATGCAACAACTTCTTTTTGGCAAGACTTCAATAAGCCAAGAGTTCATTATTATCAATTTACAATATTTGAAAATGGAGATGGTACTGTTACAGAAGCATCTATTGAAGTTAGAAATGTTATAAATAAATTTAAAGATAGATTTAAATCAGATGTAACAAATGCATATGTTACTAGAAAAAATAAAGATAATATTCCAACACTTGACTTAAAAGCTATTGTTGATGAATTTAGTGATAAGAATGGAGCACTAGATGTTAGTAAGTCTTGGGAATTTGCAAGATCATTAGGTATTTATTTAGATAACTTAACTATTATAAAAGATACTTTAAAGAAAAATGAAGACAATATTAATGAGTTTGGTTTACAGTATATTTTTAAAATAGTAAAAGCTGTATATCAAAAAGATATTTCAGAAAATGTAAGTGTAACAGCCCGTGAAGCAATACAAGAATTTAAAACAGATCCAATAAAAGTATTCATGGCTGGTAGTAAACCAGGTCTTTTAACTAAAGAAGGATTTAAACAAAAAAATAAAATTGAAGCTCTTGCAAAATTACAAGGAAGATATGGATATGACTCATCTAATTTTGGAGTATTAAATGCAGAGAAGCAATTAGTATTTGAACACATAGATAATAATACTGCAAGTAAAATAGTTTATGCTATAAACAATGCAACAAAACTATCTGACTTATGGACATCTGATAAATTTGGATACATGAGTTATTTAGATCCAAAAATAAACTCTTTTACATATAGATCTCATATACTCAAATCTTTATTTGATATGAGAGATCCTGAAATGTCTAGACTTACTAGTAGAGATCTTGAATTATTTATGAATTCTGGAACTCAAATTGAAGCTACAAAAAGTGGAGTAAATACAACATCTTTAGATGTAAGTAGTAAAAGATTTCAAGAAATTAATACTATGCTTACTGGTGGTGTTCAAGAATTTATGAGACATGCTGGTAAATCATCATCTTTTGGTGCCAAAATTAATGGAGGAATTATTGGAGCTCCAGGTAAAGAAGGTATTGATTCAAAATTATGGATTGATGTAGAGATGTTTGCTAAAAAGACTGCACATTCATATGCTTTTGAAGCACATATGCTACCTTATATACAAGCTGAAACAGAAAGAATATACAGATTTAAACAAAATATTGATGAATTTAAAAAGTATAAAGGCTACAATAGAAAATTAAAAAGTGGCAGAATGGCAGGTGAAGAATACACAGCCTTTGATGCAGTATTAAGTAATGATACTAAAGAAAAAATTTATACAGCTATTACAGCTGCTATTAAAGCAAAAGAATCTTTTGATCTAATAACTTTTTTAAATAAAGATAACGGAGCTTTATTAGGAACAGTAAAGAAAGAAGTTACAGGATATTTTTCTGGACAAACCAGTAAAAACTTAAAAGCTTTTGCTAGAGCAAATTATTTAAGCCCTACTATTAAAGAAAAAGTTACAGTCTTTAAATTAACTCCTGAACAAGAAACAGAACTTTTAGTAGATGCATATACTTATAATTCTTGGATACAAAATTTTGAAATGGCATCTTTGTTTTATGGAGATATAGTACAATACAACCATGCTAAAGAAGAATTACATAAAAGAAATGCAGGATTAACTTCTGGTGGTAGATCAATAAGAACAGATGCTGCTGCTCAAAATTTCAGTAATGGATATTTAGCAAATACATCTTATGCTGCAAAGAACGGTTTTCCTACTATTAATTATGATGGAAAACTTAATACAGCTATTATACAAGAAGTAAAGAGAACATCATTATATCTTGAAGAAATAGAAAATGCTTTAACAAAAGATTATACTAAAAGATTTAATAAAGTTTTACCCAAAAATCAAGTAGCGGCTGCTGTAAAAACTAGAGTAGATCAAGAAATTTCCAAGTATATAGATATGGAAGAAGGTGATGGTCAAGGATGGATCACACTAGATGGCTATAGGTTATTAAAAACAAATGAAAATAATTGGTCTAATGCTCAAGAAGTTTTATTTCAAAAAATAATAAAGGGTACTGAAGTATCTGTTGCAGATATAACAGAGTTCTTTCCAGCATATAAATTACAAAATTTTGGTCATTTATCTGGTACAGGATTACCTGTAAATGCAATGCATAAGTTTTCACTTATGCCTCTTATACCAAGTATGATTCAAAATTCTGATCTTCAATCTTTGCATGAGCAAATGATGAAAGAGAATATTCAATATGTTACTTTTCAATCTGGTTCTAAAGTAGGTAGTGTTACATCTGAAATAAATGAAAAAGGTGAAGCAGTAGCAGATGAAATCTATGAAAAAGGTACAGATAATAAAACTTTAAAAGCAAAAATTAAATTTACTCCTAATGTTATTTATGTAGAGTATTTAAAAAATGTTACAGCTGTTCCAACTAAATTTAAAAATAAAACAGTATTTCCTACCCAGTTAAGAAAATTAATTCTTAATGGTATGTATGAGAATGGTAAAATAATTAATGAAAACAATGCTACTGCTATTAGAGCATATGAAATTGCTGTAGATCATCATAGTGCTGTACTTAAACTTGAATTACTTAATGAGATAGGATATACATATGATCCTAAGACTAAAAAGTATACAGGTAATATTAATCAGTTTTTAAATGTTGTTCAAGATGAACTTGAAAAAAGAGAGTTACCAGAACATCTAATTCAAATGGTTGGTCTCAATAGAGACAAGTCACTTAAGACTGATTTATCATTACACTTAAAAGCAGATGAAATAGAAAAGATTCTTGTTTCTCTTGTAGAAAAAAGATTAATTAAACAAAAAATAAAAGGTGAAGCTTTTGTTCAGGTAGCAAGTTCTATGACTAATGGAATTTGGGATTCACAAACAAGATTCAGAAATGCTACTTTAGCAGATCAAAAAAAATACATTGGTACAAATAATTTACCTTCTTATCATCAAAATGCAGATGGTCTTACAAATGCTATGAAAATAGCAATTGCTTTACAAGGAGACTTTTTAAATCTTTTAAAACTAAAAGATACAAATGGAGAACCTATTGGAACAAGACAAAGACTTAATGAACTTATTAAAGATGAAGAATGGTTAAATAAAGATGATAACAGAAAAGCAGTAACTCTATCTGCAGTTAGGATACCAGTACAAGGAATTAACTCTATGGAATTCATGGAAGTATATGAGTTCTTAGATCCTTCTGCTGGAGGTATTATTATTGTTCCAACAGAAATAGTTGCTAAATCAGGAGCTGACTTTGACATTGATAAATTAACTACTTTCTTACCACATATTGATAAAGATGGCAATTTTGTTAAAGGAGGAATATCTACTGAAGCTTTAGAAGCTGAAGTAGCTAGATTAAATAAAACAAAAGATGGAAAAAAAGATGTCTTTAATTTAATTAAATCACAAAAAGCTGCTTCAGAAAATAATCTAATTACTACAATAAGAGGTATTCTAGAATTGGAAGATAACTTTGTAAGTTTAATAAGACCTAATGATACATATTTATTAAAAGATATAGCTGATAATTTAAAGAAACAATTTACAGGAGCTACTAGTCAAGGTATTAGTCCAACAAATACTTTAGAAGTAGAATACAATATGGCCAAGCATGATGAAAACATGGTTGCTAAAAAAGTATTAGGTATTATAGCTCTAGAGAATGCATTAAATCCAATATTTAATTCTATTGGTGCAGCAATGCCATTAACTTATAAGGAATCAAGTTATAATAAAGCTGGAAAATTAATTGAAGGAGATATTGATTATGATGTAAGACTATTAGTTAATCATAATAAAACTAAAGAAGGTAAAATATCTTTATCAAGTATTTATAGTGCAGATGGAATGGATGAGATTTCAGAATTATTTTCTCAAAGTTTAAATGGTGCTTTAGATGCTGAAAAAGATGCTTGGATATTTTTTATACAAGGGAATTTAGAACTTGTTCCAATGTTACTTTTCTTATTTAAAGCAGGTGTTCCAAGAATGGAAGCTATAATGATGGTATCACAACCATTAGTAAGAGACTATGCTGAACAACAAAGACTTATAAAAAGTGCTTATGCTCCAGTTACTGGATTAATTGATAAAGATTATAATATTGCATTTGCAAAATATACTGCAGCAAATAATGTATTAAGTTCTAATGATAGTATTGAACAAAATTTAGAGAAGATTATGCCTGAAGCTAATCTTTTAAAACTTAGAGATGCTTTAAGTAAACAAACTCCTTATGGAGAAGATATTGAGATAAGTATTATTAAAGGAACTAAAGCAGGAACTGATAGAAATGGTTCTCCTATAGAACTTTTTGATTTAGAAAAAGTACCAACTACAAAGCAACAACTACTTAATGATCTTAGTAATGGGACTATTAATATAAAACAACTTTATGCTGTAAATTATCCTAAACAAGGAACACTACCAGCTACTGGAGTCTGGATACAAATTGGTGAATTTGCTGTTTCTAATGCAAATTTTTATTATACAGCAAAAGCAGCTACTAAAGGTATAAAAGAATTTAGTTTAAAAGAGTTAGAAGATATTGTTATGACTGATGATACAACTTCTCCTAAAGCTCTTGCGGTTTTCTTACATGTTCTAGAACTTGAAAAATCTTCTAAAGGATTTAGTACTCTTAAATCATTAAGTAATCCAGATACTAAAACTTCTAAAACTATTCAAGAGATAGTTAGAAGAAATGTATCACTAGAAGATGCTAAAGAACTTTCAAAATTAGATGATGGTTTAATTGAAGCTATGCAAGATTCTATATTAGGTAGCTTTTTTGATAACCAATTAATTAAAGATCTAATAATTCCTTTATTTCAATTAAGAAATAATGATAAGATAACTAATTATATTCTTCAAAGAATAGAAACACATCCTAATCTTATAACTGATAGATTTGGAAAAGGACAAGATGGTGTAAGTCAATTTATTACACAATTTAAAAATGCAATTCCTAATTACATATTTCAAAATTACATGTCTCATTTTATAGATGAGAATGGTGATTTAACAAATATGCCAACTGAGTTTAATAATTTAAAAGTTAAACAAAAAGATAAAGTTATAAGAGGTGCTCAAGTAGTTGGTGATACTATATTTGTTGATGAAGCAAAATTAAAAAAAGATTATGCTGATAAAGTTTATTTAAATACTAATACAACAACAAATGCTTATAATAACACAGGTTTAAAAGGATTTGATACTGAGGACAATATGTTCCCTAATGAATCTTCTTATGTAAGATATGTATTTGAAAGAGAATATCAGAGAAATGCATTTCCTATTGATTCTTTAAAAACTAATAAAGATTATTTAAAAATAAAAAATCTTTTAAGTAATGAAGGAGTACCTGAAAATCAGGTATCTAAATTAGCATATGAGGAATATACAAATCAACAAGCTCTTCTTAATGCATATAATGGACAAGCTATAAGTGGTATTGAAAATAATTCATATACAGATATGGTTATGAATATCATACAAGAGTTTCCACAACTAAAAAATAAGTATCCAATTATTTCTCAATTTAGTAAACCTTTAACAATAACAAAAGCTTTTAGACAGGTATATGGTGAGACTAAAATTGATATTGTTCAAAATTTTGTACTAACATTAAATGATGTTAAAATGCTTAAGGACGGGCAGCTTGCAGAAATATATTATCAGAATTTACTTGACCTAGCAGACAACACTATTAAGAAATCTTCAAATACTGAAGATAATGCAAGAATTAGTAAGTTATTTGCTCAACTACCTTTAATGATGATCTATCAACATGGTATAGGATACAGTGCTTTAGGATTTAATGAAGCACTACCTTATGATGATTATCTTAATGTTATGCAGACAGCTTCTATAATATTTGAGGAAAAGGTATTAGACATAAATACTTTAGATAAAGTTTTTAATTTACTTACAGATCCTCTTAATAAAAAAATTAAGAATTATGTAGCTCCTAAAGCAACAGAGTTTAAGAAGCCCCCAGTTGTTGAAACACCAGAAGTGCCTGTAGTTAATGTTGAAGATCTTGATTCATCTACTTTAGCTTTATTAAAGAAAAATTTAGTTAACAAAGGTACTCCAACTTCTACTAGTGTTGAAGGTAAATCATCAATAGGTAAAAACAATTGGACTAAAGATTCACCAAAAGAAAATCCTAACACTGCTTATATATTTACTGAAAATATAAATTCTATAGGTTCTTCAAGAGTTGGTGGAGGCAGTGCAGTTATTAGAAATAATCCAAATGCAATAGGTATAGTAACTAAAAAATATTATGTATATGCAGAAGATAGAGATACTTCAAAAATAACTGGAGGATGGAATCAAGATTTTCAAAATACAGAAACTGATTTTGAGTTATTTAAAAGAGTAAATTTAGAACAATTTGCTAAAATAGATAAATATGAAACTAAAATATTTCCTCAAGGATTTGCATCTGATTTAGCTAAAATACCAACAAGATTTGCAGAATGGTTGCAAAATGAACTATTAAATAGATATGGCTTAGTTACAGAATTAAATGCTAATAAAACAGGTTTGATAAGTAAATTTATTACTCAACCATCTACTAGTGTTGAAACAGAAATAGTAATTCCAGGTGTTGAAATTAAAAGAAATGTTATAACTAAAGAAGAACAACTTGAGTTATTTAATATTCTTAAACCTTATATTGAAAAGCAAGGAGCTACAACTAATAAAGCTACTGATGCAAATGTAATGATTGGTTTAGGTTTAAGATGGGATTATAAATCAAATAATCCTAATTATAAAGCTATTGAAATAAAAAATATTATTGTACCTGGAAGCAGTACTAAGTATGGTTATTATGAAGTATCTATTAATGGTCAACCATTAGGTCCTATTAATCCTAGAATTAAAACATTAATGTCTAAAGCTACTGGTATAGATGCTACTGATTATGATGGAGCAATTATTAATCTTTATAAAGATGAAACTTTTATAAGTGCTCATAATGATGTAGATGAAGCTGCTGATGCTATTGGTTATCCTGTTCTTGTTCTTAATATAGGTGGTAGTGGTAATTTTAGTGTTCAACAAACTGGTAAATATGAACCTACTCCTCTTAATGCTGGAGATTCATATATTTTTGGTTTAAATGGACAAAATAGAAAAGTAATGCATAGAACTTTTCCTTCAAAACAAGATGGATTTTTACCTGCAATAACTACAGAAATAGATGGTAAGACCTATGAAAAAGGAAGCTATAGAGTATCTATTACTTTAAGAAGAGTTAAAAATTTAGAACCTGGAATGCCTAAAACACCAGCTAAACTTGGTACTCAATCATCTATTAGTGTTTCTACAGATACTATAGCGGATATAGAAAGAAGAAGACAAGAAGCACTGAATAATATTGTAGATAGTGATCAATATGATGAAGGTTCTGGGGTAGGATTTTTTAATTCCTTTGAAGGAAATAATAGATTTCAAGAAGTTGGAAGTCAAAGAGATATTGAAGAACAAATAAATAGATTTTATGATGCAGAATTAGCTGCTTTAAATAAAACTCAATCTTCTACTGGTAATAAGCCTGATGTAAACATAAGAGAAAAGTATTTTAAAGATTCAGAGATAGTAAAAGCATCAGCATTATTAAATGCTATAGGTGAATCAAATCATCCATTAAATACATTAGCTAAACATTTAAAATCATTTGCTAATATAAATGATGTAAATGTTTTACTAAAAGAACAAGTTGGTTTTAATGTTAATTCTGACTTTTTAAGTAGTGGTTTTTATGATAATTATAATAATAATATTTCTATTGCAGAATTTGCAAATGTAAGAAATGGACAAAGTGAAACGCTATTACTTCATGAAATTCTACATGCTCTATCTTATAAAGCATTAAGAAAAAATAATGAATTTACTAAAGATTTTCAAAAATTATATGATCATAGCATTAATCAGTTAGGAGGCTTTAATACAAAAGACTTAACTGGACCTTATGCTAATTATACAATTGATGAATTTTTTGTAGCTTTGTTTACAGATGCTAAATTTATTACTCAACTTAAAGAATTAGCACCTGCTGATGTTAAAAATTATAAAAACTTATTTGAAGAAATAATAGATGCTATATTAAATGCTCTTGGTTTAAATAAAGGTAGTTCAGCATATAATCAAGCATTTGCAATAGCTAGTAATATACTTCAAGAAGAAAGTGAACAACAAGAGAGTACAAGAGCCTATAATGAGTTAACATCTTATGAGGATATATCTGAATCAATGTTTGATAGAGAACAATATGAAGCTGAAAATAATCTTAATTCTCCAGAAGGATTGCCAGGAATAGAAAGAACATCACTTGATTGTCAGTAAAAAATATTAAATTTATATAAAAATATATTATGCCTTGTCCAATTCAAATAAAAGCAAATTTAACTCAACAAGTTTATGATAAAGGTCAAGCAGGTCTTTTAATGAATTTGGCTAATGCTAATAAATTAGCTGCTGAAATAAATGCTATATATGGTGCAAAAGTTATTTCTTTTACAAAATATACAGAAGATGAATTAGAAAGAAATATAACTATACCACAGTCTTTAATAGATACTTATTATGCTAGTGAACTTGAAAAAGAAATAGCTGAACTACAAGAGATAGAAAGACAAGCAGAAGAACTTCAACGCCAAGATTCTATTAGAGCAGGAATAATTGATAATGTTTTAGAAGATGAGGTTTTTAAAAAAGAAACAGATGAAAGCTCTAATCAAAGAACTATAGAAAATTATTTTACAGATAAAGTTTTAGAACATAGAGATTTAGAAATTGCTGAAAAATTAGGTGAGAAATATGCTAAAGCATTTGGAATTGGTTATGATATAATAACTCCTGCAGATGCTGCTATTTTACTTTCTGAAAGTCCAACTCCATATACCAATGATGTATCTGCTTTTTATTATAATAATAAAGTATATTTTATAAAAGGAAAGTTTAGTGCAAGTTCTGTTATACATGAGTTTGCACACCCTTTAGTTAAAGGAATTGCTATACAAAATCCTAAACTATTTAATAATTTATTTAATCAGTTAACTCAATCTGCAACAGGATTAGAAGCTATAAAGCATGTAAGAAATAAATATCCTGAATTAAAAGAAGACACACCAAGATTTAAAGAAGAAGCTATTGTTACTGCTATGCAGTTTGATGCTGATAGGGAACTTGCAGGAATTGTTAATAATGATAGTGCCTTTGCTAAGTTTATACAGAATTTATTATTTGCTCTTAAACAAGTATTAAAAGCTTTAGTTGGAAAAGTAAATTTAAAAAATCTATCTACATCAACTACAAGAGAAGAGCTAGTAGACATGATGTTAAATAAAGACTTCTTTATTGAAGATTTAAATTTACAGTTATCTCTGTTTGCAGAATTTAAAAGAGATACAGAAGATTATTTAAATGAATTAAAAAATGCTTCACCTCAAAAACTTATAGATGTAATCAATCAATTTCATACTGAAATGGCCTTTCAACTTGGAGTTCTTAGAAATTCTCCACAGAAACTTAAAGAAGATCTAAAAGGAAAAGAAGGAATGGATGTTTTAAAAAACATAAGAGATTATGTTAAAGCATACAAAACAGTAGGAGAAGATATTACAGAAGAAGAACTTGAAGAATTATTTAGAACTTTAGAAATTGAACAAGATGATTTAAGAAAAAGATCTTTATCTTTTATTAATAGTTTAACTGAACTAGATGTTTTTGCAAAGAAAGTTAGAAGTATCATGAAAGAAATGAGAGATACTAATAAATTTATGACTTATGATGGTAATGCTAAAATACAATACTTTAAGCAGTTCATGGAAAGAGAGCTTAAATTTTTAGAGAATGTTAGAAAAGCTATAAGTTTAGATAATGAAGATCAATTAGTAAAAAAAATATTATCAATTCAAGCTACAGTTCAAGATAATATTAATCAAGCAAAAGACATGACATTTGATTTTGTTAAAGGTTTCTTTATAGAAAACAGTTTACCAATGCAAAAGAATGTAAAGGAAAAGTTTGAAAACTATATTGACAAAGCATTATCTGTAGAAAAATTTACAGAAGAAGAAATACAAGCTTTTAAAGATGATTTATTTTATAAACTTGATGTACAAAATATTAGATCAATTGCAATTAAAGATTTTTTATTACCAAGACCTTTAAAAAGTGCACCTTTATTATTAAAAGAACTTTTTAATTATAATGCAAATAAAATTACAGAACAAAGTGTTGATGATTATTTAAGAGGACATGTAAAAGATGTAGGAATGGCGGGTATGCTTACTCCTATGGGAAATGTAAATGACATGTTAGGTTCTTTTGTAAATTTTATGAAAGACAAATTATCAGAACAAGAAATGAAAAGTCTTCAAGCTCAATATAAAATGGCAGAAGAATTACAACCTTATCTTGCTGCTACAGGAATTAGTCATAATGATACTAGTGCTATAGCAGACATAGTTTTATTTAAAGATATAGTTCCTGATAGAGATAAAGATGGAAATCTTATTGAAACAGAAATTTATGCATATCTTGATAAGTTTAAAACTTGGAGATTTGATAAAGCTAAATTAGAGGATGATATTATAAAAGCAAAAGATAAAGGTGACAAAGATGAAATAAAAGCTGCTTTAAATGCTAGATGGGAATGGGAAGAAAAATATATGCAAAAACAACATATTGATGCTGTATATGCAGTAAAGAAAATATGGAGACAAGACAATGTAGTTTTTAATCCAGCAACAAAAAAAGATATAGTTGTTTCTGCTCAAGTTTCTTTAGATGCTTATATGGAAAGAAGAGCTGCTCTTGAAGATATGAGTACATTTAATAATTCTGTATTTACAGAATTAGATGACCTTAATGAATTTACTCCTTCTAAAGCTGCTAAGATTAAATATGATGAATTATATAACATGTTTAATCTTAATGGTCAATATAAGCAAGGTATAGAACTAGAAAAAGTTTTAATAAGAAGAGCTTATAGAGAGCAATCAAGAAAATTTAGTGAAACAACACCTAATTTAGATAAGGTACAAAGAGATTTTGATCACTTTGTTACTGTTACTCTTGGTGCAATTGGTGTTACAAAAGAATCAGATCCTGCTAGATATCAAGCAGAAATTATAAAGTTTAGAGATAAAAATTTTAAGGTTGCTTATAGTGATGCTTATTATCAAGAAAGAACTAATACTCTTGACCGGATTAAAAAACTTAATGAAAAAAGTAAAGACACTGCAGTATCAAAACAACTTGCTAATTTATATGAACAAAGATATAATTTAGTAAATAGGGTAACTGATAAGGATGGAGAACCTAATGGTTTAAGATTAGCTCCTGATCAAATCAATAGACTTAAAGCTATTGAAGAAGAAATAGTTGAAGCACAAGAAAGTTTTGATAGAAAATCTGGATTATCTAAAGATGATGCTGCTAAGTTTAGATATTATGAAGATCTTATTGGTCTTGGTTTAATGTCTGAAATGAGTGCAGAAGAACAAGCTGAATATAAAAAATTAGCTTCTGAAAAAACTATATTTGGTTTAACTTCTATAGAAACAACTCAGTTAAGAAAAGAATATAAAAAATTAGCTGAGTTAACTAATGTAGAATGTACAGACCATTATATTACAGCATTTAATAATGCTTTAGGTAATTTAGATATTTCTCCACTTACTGTAGATACTGCAGACAATTGGCTTAAGTCTGCTGATGTAGCAACTGCAAGAGCAGCTAGTCCTGAATTTGCAGAATGGTTTGACAAAAATCATTATACAAGAACTGGATATGATGTAGAAACAGGAGAATCTATTTTAAAATATTTTAGATTAAAAGCTTGGAATATTAGTAAGCCTGCAGATGAAGGTTATTATAAACATACAATATTATTAGACCCTATAACAAAAGAACAAATACCTTTTGAAGGAGTTCCAATAGCTAAGTATTCAGTAACAAAAATTAAAGATGAATTTTTTACAGGATATAATCCTAAAACTAAAAAAGTTGAATTAAAAGTTGGAGTTCATGTAGATAATAGAAATAATATGTTACCTATTGAATATGCAATAGGTCATGCTAATGATAAGTACATGAATAAAGAGTATTATGAACTTAAACAAAAAAATAATGCTCAGTTTTTACTTTTAGAAAAATTAAAAGAAAATTATTTAAAAATGCAAGAGGGTAAACAATATCCATCTAAAATGTATTTAGATTTTGCAAGATTTAGAATAGATAATAATTTAGAATATATTCAAAAAGGTAAATTAAAAGAAGATATAAAAGATAAATCAAGTACTATTCTTATAAATATAAAAGATTCAGTAAAAGCTGCTTCTGATGATCCAGAAAATAGATTTAATTTTGATAATGATCTATTATTTGTATCTACTGATCTACAAGGAAACCCAATTACTAGAGTTCCTGTAAGAGGTTTGTTTAAACTTGATATTAATGCAGTTTCTACAGATGTTCTTAGATCTCAATGGAACTATATGTATTCTTTAGATAAACAAAATACATTAATAGAAAATGAATCAATAGCAAAAGCTATACAATCTGTTTATGCAGATCCTGATAATGCATTAGATAAGTTAGATAGAGCAAGTAAAACATTATCAAAAATTAATGATAAATCTGCCGTGTTCTTAAAAAGATCTACTAATAAAAGACTACAGTTATTTAATGATTTTATGGACAGAACTTTCTATGGTCAAGTTACTGCTGAATTTCAATCTGATAATGTTAAGATTACAAAAGTTGCAAGAGGCTTAATGGCTCAAGCAAGTAGAGCTTTTTATGCTTTAAATCCTGTATCATCTGTTAAGAATAAATGGGGAATGAACTATCAGAAACTAGTCTTTGCAGCTGGAGGAAAGTATATTGATTTTCCATCTATGGCAAGAGGTCAAATTACAGCTACTAAAGCTATATTTGAATATGCTGGTCAAGGAGCCTATGCAAGAGGAATGAAAAGTTTAAATATGCAGATGGTTGAATTATTTGGTATGGATCCAGGTAAAGCAGAAAAAGACTTTGGTAAATCAACTACAAGAACAGGAGTTAAAGATCTAATAGAAGGTAGCTGGATGTATTCAGATAGAAGACTGTTAGAAAAACAAGGTGCTTTTGAAATAGGTTTTAGTATTCTTGAAAAACAAATGGTTGATCAAATACAACCTGATGGTTCTATTTTACAAATAAGATATGCAAATGCTTTTGAAACTGCTAAAGATGGTTCAATAAAATTAAAAGATGGAATAAATCCTGAATGGGGTACTGTTCCTGTGGATCATGTTTTAGTTAAAGGAGATACCCTAGAGTCAATTGCTAAACAGTATAATATAACTGTAGAAGAACTTAAACTTAAAAATAAGATAACTAGTCTTAATGGTATTGAAATAGGAGATAGCTTAGTAATTGCAAGAAGTACTGAATTAAATAAAATAAAAAAAGTAATGGCAGCCTCTAATAAAAGATTAAATGGTACCACAACTGATCTTGATTCACCTGCTGCTGAAAAATATTTAATGTACAATTTATTTAGTTTCTCTAGAAAATATGCTACAGGTATGTTTTTAGAAAGATTTCAAATGGATACATCTAAAGAAAACTTTGGTGGAGACACATGGGATTGGGACTTAGATGAAAGTAAGAGAGGTAGTTATATACAATTTCTTCAATCTTCTTGGAAATTAATTACAAAATATAATACCTATGCTCCTTTAATGACAGCTGAAGAAAAATCTGTTATGAAAAAAGTATTTACAGAAGGTATGTTATTAGTTTTATTAGGTGTAATAATAACTTATATTTTTGGATATAGTGTAGGTGATGAAGATAGATTTAAAAAAATAAAAGAAAGAGAAGAAAAATATGGTAGAGCAGGATGGATGGCTAATCATTTACTATATCAATTAATGATGGTTAAAAGAGAAAATCAAACTTTTATACCATTACCTTTTGTAGGATTAAATGAATGGACAAAGTTTTCTGAAACAAGTACTATTGTAGTAAGTCCAACATTAGGCGTATATGGTAAAATTTTAATAGATCTAGGTTATATGGCAACAGGAAGTGATAAGGCACTTTATAAACAAGATGTTGGTCCATATTCTTGGCAAGAAGAAGGCAATTATAAAATATATAATCATCTTGGTGCCTTAATTGGTTTATCTGGTAAGAATGCTGCACCTTATTGGGCAATTAAGAAGAAAGAAATTTCTGAGGCGTTGATGTAAAAAAAAAAGGGAGAAAAGCATTTCTGCTAATCTCCCTTGATTGATATATTAAACCACCCTAAACTAGAGCTTCTTTAGAAAAAGTCTGGACTTAAGTCCTCTTTTTCAGTATCCTGACCATCATTATCAGTATCTTCTAATGTAAAATCATCAAATGCATGGGGGATTGGTTCAGCCCTTAATGCATCTTCTAAATTTAATTCTTCTTCTTGTTTAATAATTATCATTTCTTTTTCAAATAATTCATGATCTTCTGGTGTTGGTTCTAATGACATACTACTAGCATTTTCACCTGTCCATTCTTGATTCTCATCAATTTCAAATGGTGTATCATCTTTTTCAACAATGTGTTGTTCTGTCCAGATATCAAGATCATCATCATCATCATCTCCTGGATCAGCAGTTACTACATTATGAAAATCTATTGCAGGTAAAGAATTATCTGTAAAAATATCATCTGCATCTTCTTCAAACTTTTGTTTTATTTCCATATCAAGAGTATCTGTAAAACTTTCAATTACTATTGGAGCTTCAAATGTATTTCCCATAGGATCTGTATAAGCAACTAATATTTCTTCAGCTAATTCAGCATGTTTGTATCTAATATCTTCATCCATTAGATCTGCTTCTAAATCCGCTTCAGCTGCAGCAATCTGATCTAGTAAATTAAGTTGATTAGGATCAACAAAAGCTGTCTCATCTTCAATAACTTCAGGAGTTGCTGGAATTATCTGTGCAGGTATGTTGCACTGCTGAAAGTTG
>TARA_R110000868_G_scaffold304437_15_pt1 | contig 36805 bp, 30 predicted proteins | sample TARA_R110000868 | Tara Oceans TARA_R110000868 (sample SAMEA4397489) | marine metagenome | biome: Polar Biome; feature: [SRF] surface water layer (ENVO:00010504); material: water (ENVO:00002006), including particulate matter (ENVO:01000060) such as... | depth 5 m | reverse complement strand
TTCCAGAACTTGCTACTACATTCGTAATTTCATGCTGATTTAAAGTGATTACATCTGTATAGCCTTCTACCAAAATCACTTCTTTATGCTTTCGAATTTCATTTTTAGCATAGTTTACAGCATATACAACTTCACTTTTGTTGTACACTTTGGTTTGCGCCGAATTGATATACTTTGCTGTTTTCTCATTTCCTAAAACACGACCAGCAAAAGCAATTACTTTGTTGGTAGGATTAAAAATAGGGAACATCAATCTTCCACGAAATGTATCGTAAAATCCCTCCCCCCTTTGACTTGGTTTTATCAAATCCGCCTCAACCAAATATTGCTCATCAATTCCAGCATTTCGAGCAGCTTTCCAAAGATCATCACCACCTGTAGGGGCATATCCTAAGCCAAATCGCTTAATAATTTCTAAATTATACCCACGTTTATCAAGGTAAGCTTTTGCTTTTTCGGCATCAGGATTTTCAATCAAGTTCCTATAAAAATAGACGCCTGCAAATTTTAGAGCAAGATAAATCCCCTCCCTTATTTGGTGTCCCTCTGTTTGTTCGTGAGTTTGTTCCTCCTCAGGAATAAATACACCATATCGATCAGCAAGTTGTTTTATAGCTTCCGTAAAACCAATTCCATCCTGATCCATAATAAATTTAAAAACATCACCTGACTCTCCACATCCAAAGCATTTAAATATTCCAAGTCGTGGAGTCACATGAAAAGAAGGAGATTTTTCATTATGGTAAGGACACAAACCTGTAAAACCGCTACCTGAGCGTTTAAGTTTTACATAGTCGGATACAACCTCTACAATATCGGCTGCGTCACGAACTTCCTCTTTCTTTGTATCTGAAATCATAGTTAATAATAATGAATTGCTTACTGAATATAAGGTGGAAAGTTGAAACACTAAGAGTTGATATGTGTTTTTTAAAAAATCTATTAAACGTCACAACTTTCGTAATTCAACTTAGCTACTTTGATACATACGCCTTATATTTCTGCCCGCTAAATCAAGAATTTTAAAACATAGATAATGAGCGTATTAGTAGGAAAAGATACCCGTCTTATAGTTCAGGGTTTTACCGGTAGCGAAGGAAGCTTCCACGCTGGGCAAATGATAGAATATGGAACCAATGTTGTTGGAGGAGTTACTCCAGGAAAAGGTGGTCAAACCCATTTAGACCGACCTGTTTTCAATACCGTTGCAGATTCTGTTGAACATGAAGGTGCTAATACTTCTGTTATCTTCGTCCCTCCAGCTTTTGCAGCTGATGCAATTACAGAGGCTGCTTTTGCTGGAATTAAAGTGATTATCTGTATTACTGAAGGAATTCCAGTTAAAGACATGATCTTAGCAAAACAAGTGTGTAAAAGCCACGGTGCTGTATTAGTTGGGCCAAATTGCCCAGGGGTAATAACTCCGGGCGAAGCAAAAATTGGGATTATGCCCGGTAATATTTTCACGCCAGGAACAGTAGGATTGATATCTAGATCAGGAACTTTGACTTACGAAGCTGTCGATCAACTCACAAAAGTTGGACTTGGTCAAAGTACAGCAATTGGGATTGGTGGTGATCCTGTTATTGGAACTACTCACCTTGATGCTGTTAAATTATTCCAAGATGATCCTGATACAGAATCTATTGTTTTGATCGGTGAAATTGGTGGTTCTGCTGAAGAAGAAGCTGCGGCTTATATCAAAGAGCATGTAACAAAGCCTGTAGTCGCTTTTATAGCGGGCTCAACAGCTCCTCCGGGCCGAAGAATGGGGCATGCTGGTGCGATTATATCTGGAGGTAAAGGAACCGCACAGGAGAAAAAGAAAGCCCTAGCTGAAGCAGGTATTACCGTTGTTGATAGTCCAGCAGAAATTGGCATTACAATGAAAGAATTATTGGAAACAGTCTAAACTAAGTTTCTTTACCTTTTTTAAAGCCTTCTTCATTCATTTGAAGAAGGCTTTTTATTTATCAGATATTAATTTGGTACATTTTTATTTAAAAAAAGCCTACGCTTTTTTGAGGGTAATAATGAAGGTCGTTCCCTTATTTTCTCCTTCACTTTTAACTTCTATTTTGCCACCCATATCCTTGATATAGTTCGCACTACTGTGCAATCCCAATCCATGACCTTGCTCTTTGGTAGTGAAACCTTGATTAAAAATCTTAGTAAGGTTTTTAGGTAAAACACCCGCACCAGTATCAGAAAAAAATAACCTTACTTCATCTCCTTTTTGACTCAACTTTATTGTGATTAGCCTTTTGTCATGATCTATCGACTCCATTGATTCTTTAGCATTTTTGATAAAATTAACTAATACATGGATTAGCTTCGTCTTTTGACCAATAACTAAATCAACCCTTTCAAAGTCTTTAACCAATTTAATATCGTGTCGATCAATGGAACTTGTAAATAGCACCAAAGTGTCTTCGATAATAGTTGGCAGTGAAATTGAATCATTATTTGTATTTGCAGTAGCATATGATTGTTGGGCAGCAATTACATCATTTATAAGAATAATCTTCTCAGATAATCTTTCACTTTGTGCAATTAGCTCTTCATTCTCGGCTTTAAGTGGCTCTTCAAGTTTCATATAATATTCTAAGAGCTGTTTCCCCTTTGGGTTGTTGAGAATAAATTCCTCTAGGTTATCCATATTTTCACTAAGCAACTTATTTGCTTGCGTGAGCATCTTTAACCTAGAATTTTTCAATGTTTCTGAGATAAGAGAAGATGAAGTATTTACACTATTCAAAATATTACCCACGTTATGCAACACCCCTGCTGCAATATCTGCCATCCCGGCTTTATGAGCATTTTCGATGAGTTCACTTCTGGTTCTTTTCAGGTCTTCAAATGTCTCATGCAATGCTTTGTTCTTATCAACTAGTTCAGCTGTTCTTTCGTTAACTTCTACTTCTAATTTTTTATTCTGCTCGGTAATTGATCGAACTCTAATTCGATATCCTGTTATTATAAATCCTCCTATTAAAATAAAAGACAGGAAATAAAATAGATTTGTTTTCCAAAATGGTGGTGTAATAATAAGGGTTAAACTTGCTTCTTCTGGATTCCAGTATTCATCAGCATTCGCAACTTTTACCTTCAATGTATATTTACCAGGATCAAGATTAGTATAGGTAGCAGAACGTTTATTATTTACATAGTTCCAATCTTCGTCAAAGCCTTCCAGCAAATAGGCGAATTGATCTGCATTATCGAAATTAAAATTTAGGGAGGTATACTCGAAGGTGAGTACAGATGCAGTATATGGAACGACAATTTCTTTGGCTTCCGCAATATGTTCTTTTAGGGGTGATTCTTTTCCATTTTCAACAGATCGATTAAAAATCTGGAAATCTGTGAAAATAATTGGATGCACATCTTTGCTTTGAGAGATATCATCAGGATCAAATCGATTAAACCCTTTAACTCCGCCAAAGTACATTAGTCCTTTGCTATCTTTATAGCAGGCATTTACATTAAACTCTCGACTTTGAAGCCCATCCTCCATACCATAATTTGTAAAGGTAACTTCAAAAGGATCAAATTTCGAAATCCCATTATTTGTACTAAGCCATAGGTTCCCACTATTGTCTTCAAGAATACAATTTACCACCTCATTTGGTAGACCATCTTTTACTGAATATGAAGTAAATTCTTCGGTTTTTTTATCAAAAAGTTCTAAGCCACCACCCTTAGTTCCAACCCAAATTCTCCCAGATTTATCTTTATGAATAGAATGAAGGACATCACTAACATTGGTACTATTATACGTTGTGTAGTATTTAAGATAATTATTCTCAGAGTTCAGCCGAACTAACCCGTATCCCGTTGTTGTGATAAACATGTCTTCATCTTCCAAAAAGTCTCTTACATGATTAGCTTTGGTATCTAAATCTTTATCGAAGGTATCCACATGTTCGACAGTATTCTTTTTTGGATCAATAGTATAAGAACCTCCTCCGTTAGTACCCGCCCAAACTTTCTGGGTGCTGTCTATATATAAACCGAAAACATCATCATTTGCTAAAGAGTATGGCTCATATTTAAATCCCGAGAAGTGCGTATATGAATTTGTTGAGTAGTTGAATTTACTGACACCTCCCTGATAAGTTCCCAACCAAATATTTCCTTCAATATCTTCTTTAAGTCTCAAAACAACATCTGATGGAGGTGAATTTTCATTTAACGGATCATGTGGGAAATCGATTTTTTCATCAGTAGCAAAATCAAATAAATGCAAGCCACCTGTTTTGCCTCCGTCTGTACCAATCCAAAAATTCCCTTTGCTGTCTTCCACAAAAGATAACACTGAGTTATTACCTATACTTTTTTCTGCATAAGGGTCACTGGAATATCTTTCAAACTTATTCTTCCCCACTTGATAGATGTTCAATCCACCAGCATAAGTGCCAAACCATAATGTATTATCCTTACTTTCATAAATAGAATAAATTGAACTATTATTTAAACTTCTTTGATCAAGCGGATCTGATTTAAAATGAATAAACTTATTTTTCTCTCTATCGAATAAATCTAGCCCCATATTTTCAAGACCAACCCACAGTCTATTTTCACTATCTTCGAAAACAGTTAAAACCGCATTATCAGCAATACTCTCATCATTTAGTGTACTATGTTTGTATCTAATAAATGAATCTGTTTCATAATGGTATGCATTTAGACCTCCGCCTTGTGTTGCAAGCCAAATAGTACTATCACTACTTTCTACAATATCATTTATTACATTTGATCCAATTGATTTGCTATTAGTTTTTTCAAAATAGTACGCTTTGAAAGAATCTGATTCTCGGTTATACCTAAAGAGACCTGTCCGAGTGCATATCCAAATATTAGTTTTACTGTCTTCATATAAGCAATCCATGTTTTTGTCAGCAACATCAATCCCAAATTGATCTTTAGGAATAATATTTTTGAAGGGCTCACCTTCTTTATCTCTTACCGAAATTCCATTGTTTGTTCCTACCCATAGTTTACCTTGTGAATCGTGCAAAACTGTAAAAACTGCATCCCCACTAATTCTGTTATTTAAATTTGCAGTGGATGAATTGAATCTCGTGAAATTATCATCCTTTCTGTTATAGAGGTTTAACCCTTCGCCGAAGGTACTAATCCATAAATTTTGATCTCTATCTTCATAAATATTCGATAAATCATTATAAGATATACTTGTTGGATCATTTTTATCCAGTTTATAAACTGTAATTTCATTTCCATCATATTTATTTAACCCATCTTGAGTGGCGAACCACATAAACCCAATATAATCTTGAGTAATCGAAGTTACATTACTTTGTGATAGACCATTTTCAGGAGTAATTTGATAGAAATTAATTTCCCCATTTTGTTGCGCTAGTACTGTTTTATCTGTGAAAATAGTACCTATCAAAAAAAGACAAAGGGTTAGCAGATTATACTTAATATTCATTCTTTTTGATTCTTAGATATTCGTGAAGAGCCCAACCCTATTAATTCTACTTTTTAAGCCATTTATTAAGTGTATTCAATAATTCTTCTTTTTCTACGGGTTTTGGTATGAAATCATCCATACCTGCTTTAATACAAAGATCTTTTTCGTGTTTCATTACACTTGCTGTAAAAGCGATAATTGGAATATGTCTCCCTGATTTATTTTCCAAATTTCTAATTTGCTGAGTTGCTTCATATCCGTCTAAAAGAGGCATGTGAACATCCATAAAAACAATATCATAGTTTTTGGTGCGAGCCATCTCAACTGCTTCCTCCCCATTATTAGCAATCTCAATATTGTAGCCCTCTCTCTCTAACGTAATTCTAAGTACTTTTTGATTTATAACATTGTCTTCAGCAACTAAAATTTTATAGTCAGATAGTTTTTCTGATTCACCAAAATTTTTAGCACTTGCATTAACTTTATCTTCCCTTTTATGAACAGTTGAGTTTTTATCATCTGTTTTCAGTTTAACTTCAAACCAAAAGCTAGACCCTTTTCCAAATTCACTTTCAAAACCTACTTCGCCGTTCATCAAATTTGCAATTTTCTTGCTTATAGCTAGCCCAAGACCAGTACCTCCATATTTACGAGATGTAGAACTATCTGCCTGTGAAAATGGTGTAAACAATAATTTTTGTTTTTCTTTGGTAATACCAACCCCAGTATCAAGAACTTCGAACCTTATATTTAAACCTTCAGGTGTTACTCCATTTGATTTAATTTTAATATCGATGCTTCCTTCTTCAGTAAATTTGATAGCGTTATTCCCAAAATTTAATAATACCTGTCGAATTCTAGTTGGATCTCCAATTAACCAATCTGGTATTGTATCATCGTAACTTATTGATAGTTCTACATTTTTTTTGACAATACTTATTGAAAGTATCTTACCTAGATTATCAATTAAATCTTTTAGGCTAAATGAGATTTTTTCAATATCCATTTTCCCAGCTTCAATTTTAGAAAAATCTAAAATATCGTTAATAATATAGAGCAAAGATTCTGCACTATACTTCACCATTTCTGCAAGTTCTTTCTGCTCTACATTTAGTGGAGTATCAATCAGCAACCCATTCATTCCAATAATACCATTCATTGGAGTCCGGATTTCATGACTGACGTTAGCAAGAAATTCACTTTTTGCTTCTGAAGCTCTTTCAGCAACTTCTTTTAATACTTTGAATTCTTTTACCAGACTTTGAAGCTCTTCTGTTCTTTTTTTTACTTCTTCTTCAAGATTCTCAGTATAACTTATAGATTCTTGATATAGTTGCCACTTCGTAGTAAGTGAAAGAGCCGTTTGTTTAAGAGCAGTTGAATCAAAGGGTTTTTTCATAAATAAAAGATGATCAGTACGCCCTAAGTTGGTAAGAATCTCATCCCAAGAATAGTCTGAATAAGCAGTACATATAACTATCTCTGTAAAAGGATGTTTGTCCCAAATTCTTCCAATCGTTTCGACCCCATCAATTCCGGGAGGCATCCTCACATCCATAAATACTAATGAATAAGGCTCATTAATATCAAAAGAACTATCAACCATTTCAATTGCTTCGAGACCTTGATAAGCATGGTCTATAGAGTATAAGACCTCATGCTCTTTCTTAGAAATGGTTCCAAATAAACCTGATTCTAAATCGGTTAACTCCGATTCATCGTAGAGCTTATTTGCACCTAATATTGACTCAACATCTCTGTGAATGGAATCATTATCATCCACAATCAAGATTTTATGTTTATTCATCAGTATCCGAGAATCATTTTCTTTAAAACCTAAAGCTTGTTAAAGATATGCAAATTATATTAATTAGAAAATTTTAATATTCAGAGTAATCGTATCTCTACCAGTGAATTAGTAATCGAAAATGATCGGGTAATTAATTAGATTCTACACAATTTATATTCTTTAAAAATTGTTTTTATGCCTCTATTATTGTCTGTTTTATTGGGGATTTTCTTACTACTTGTCTTAATTTTAAAGTTCAGATTACAGGCATTTATAGCCCTGTTGATTGTAAGTATATTGGTTGGTCTTGCAGCAGGTTTAAATGCTGAAGAAATAATCCAAACAGTGATAGAAGGCATGGGTAGCACACTCGGTTATGTTGCTACTGTTATTGGCTTAGGAGTTATTTTTGGTTCAATTCTAGAACATTCTGGGGGTGCAAGTATCATTGCAAATACAATGATTAAAAAACTTGGAGTTGAACGAGCTCCCACCGCAATGGTAATTTCCGGTTTCATTGTAGCAATTCCAGTTTTCTTTGAAGTAGCTTTTATTATTCTAGTTCCAATTATTTATGCGCTCCAAAAACAAACAGGTAAATCGTTATTACTGTATGCTATTCCTCTTTTAGCTGGTTTGGCAGTTACACATGCATTCATTCCTCCAACACCTGGACCAATTGCTGTTGCAAGTATTATTGGTGCAGATCTCGGATGGGTCATTTTATTAGGTTCTATTGTCGGGTTTCCAACTGCAATTATTAGTGGATTATTTTTCGGACGATATATTTCTAAGAAGATGCATATTGAAGCACCTGAAGAATTTGTAAAAGCATTTGTTCAACCTAATAACAAATTACCTTCTATCGCTTCAGTTATTATTATTATTGGCATCCCAATAGTATTAATCCTATTGAACACAACAACAAGCAGCAGTGTATTTCTTTCGGGATTAATCTCTCCTTTTGGTCTTTCAACTATCGCTTTGTTAGGGCACCCCATTTCCGCACTAATTGTGGCTAATTTGTTAGCCTGGTATTTTATAGGGATTAAGAGAGGCTTCACTAAAGAACAGCTTTCGGAAATTACCACTAAATCAATGATGCCAGCAGGTGCAGTAATTTTATTAACGGGAGCAGGTGGAGTTTTTAAACAAGTCTTAGTAGATACAGGAGCTGGAACGGCTCTAGCAGAAACAATGGCTCATTATGGAATTCCAGTTATACTTCTCGCTTATTTAGCTGCTGTTGCTGTAAGAGTTCTACAGGGTTCTGCAACTGTTGCTATGATTACTGCTGCTGGTTTAGTCTCTCCACTTATTATTGGATTGAGCTTAAGCAATCTTGAACTTGCCATAATTGTAATTTCTATTGCTGCAGGTGCCTCCATAATGAGCCATGTAAATGACAGTGGGTTTTGGTTGGTCAGCCAATACCTTGGACTTTCAGAAAAAGAGACGTTTAAAAGCTGGACTGCTATGACAACCATCCTCTCCTTAACTGGCTTTACGATTGTCTTCGCGATCCATTTAGTTTTCGCTTAATTCAACAAATATGATATAATTTTTTTCTCTGATATGTGATATTGATTGTTAATTGCATACTATTCATTTGGTTAAATATATATACATATACCTATGAAAAATTTTACTTCTCTATTAGCAGAAGAATTTAAGATAAAACTACTGTTATCATTTCTGTTTATACTGCTATTTTCATTTACTGCACAAGCTCAAAACGAATTCAGCACCTTCGAATTTGAAAAAGATATTGACTATAAAATTATTCTAGTAGATGGCTCAGAATTTATAGGTCGTTTTTTAGAAAAGGATTCATCCACATTAACTATTTCTACCACCTCATTACCAAAGGTTGAAATCCCATTTTCTAAAATTAAATCGGTTACGGTTATTGATAGTTCGAGTTTAAAAAAAGATGGTAGCTATTGGTTTCCAAACCCACACTCAACACGCTATTTCTTCTCTCCATCTGGACTGAATTTAAAAAAAGGAGAAGGATATTACCAAAATACGTATTTATTATTTAACTCTGTGAACTATGGATTAACCGATAATATCTCACTCGGTGGAGGTTTAGAGTTTATCTCAACATTTACTGGCCAGCCAATTTACTATGTTACTCCAAAAGTGGGCTTCGATATAAATGAGAAATTAAATCTTGGAGCTGGCGTATTAGTTCTAGGTGTAGCAGGCGAAGGTAGTTTAGGAATAACCTACGGTATTGCAACCTATGGTTCTAGAGACGATAATTTAACAGCAGGACTTGGTTGGGGATTCGTGGATGGCGATTTTTCAAATAAACCAATAATTACCTTAAGTGGAATGAAACGTTTAAAACGTAAATTCTCCATTGTTAGCGAAAATTGGTTTGTTCCAATTGACGATTCTTATGAAGGTCTGTTTGGGTATGGTATGAGAATATTTAGCGAAAAATTAGCTGTTGATATCGGCTTGTTAAATAATGCTGCAATTTCAGATGAATTAGTATTAGGCGTACCATATATAGATTTAGTAGTGAAGTTTTAACACCCTTTTCCGATATAAAAAAGGCTGATTTGATTTGTTCAAACCAGCCTTTTAAAAAGTTAAAGTCTACCTAGATAATAGTACCATCTGGAATGGTTTCACCTTTTTTGACGATGGCTATTCCATCTCTCATGTAATGATATTGATGATCTCCATCTGGAATATGATTTCCACCTACTATGCGAACATCATTCCCAATACTTACATTTTTGTCAATAATACAATTACTAATATAACACCTTTGTCCTATCCCCATTGCTGGGTTTGATGAAGATGCAGCCTCAATAAATTCTCTACTTTGAAACCTATCATTACCCATTATAATTGAGTTTTCAACAGTAGTTCCTTTTCCTATTCTTGCACGAATACCAATCACCGATCTAACAATTCTACTTGCTTCAATTATACACCCTTCAGCCATCAAGCAATGCTCCATGGTTGTCCCCATAACTTTGGATGCTGGAAGCAACCTAGCACGTGTATAAATATAACTCTCATTATCATAGAGGTTGAAATCAGGCACAGTATCAGCAAGAGCTAGGTTTGCATCAAAGAAGGATTTAATTGTACCAATATCTGTCCAATATCCACCAAACTCATAACTACTTACGCGCAATCCTTCGGTGAGTGTTTTTGGAATAATTTCTTTTCCAAAGTCAGTAGCATCCGGATTATCATTAAACAAATCAATCAATGTTTTCCGATTGAAAATATAAATCCCCATAGAGGCTAAATAATGTTTGTTCTCTTTTAAATAAGGTTCGGGAACATTCGATTTCCAAGCTTCGAGTTCATCTAAAGAAGGCTTTTCAACAAAACTATCAATTACCCCTTCTTTATTGGTTTTCATAATTCCAAAACCAGTAGCATCCTCAGCAATTACAGGAATAGTAGCAACGGTTAAATCCGATTGATTTTCTTTGTGCTTCTCTAACATTTTTCGGTAATCCATTTGGTATAACTGGTCACCTGATAAAATTAACACATACTCATAATCGTGATTTTCCATATGGTGAATGGATTGTCGAACAGCATCAGCAGTCCCTTGAAACCATTGAGTATTTTCAGCTGTCTGTTCGGCTGCAAGTATATCTACAAAGCCATTACTAAATACATCAAAGTTGTATGTGTTTTTGATGTGACGATTTAATGATGCAGAGTTAAACTGTGTAAGCACATAAATTTTCCGAATATCAGAATTCAAGCAATTCGAAATAGGAATATCAACCAAACGATATTTACCACCTACTGGAACAGCAGGCTTTGAACGATGATCGGTTAATGGAAATAAGCGAGAACCTCTTCCCCCACCTAAAATAATTGAAATAACTGGATCCTTCATGTTGAACTCTGATTTTTAAGTTGTGTATACATAGTAATATAATCTTTTGCAGATTTATCCCAAGAAAAGTCTAGCCTTGTTATAGCTTTTACAACTTCTGCATGTTTTTTAGAATTATCAAACAATTCTATTGCTCTTTCAATCGCATGTTCTGCTTCATGTAAATTAAAATCTTTGAATTGAATTCCATAACCATCCTTTTCAGCAATATCTATAACAGTATCTTTTAATCCTCCAACGGCTCGAACAATTGGAACCGTTCCATAGCGCATCGAATACATCTGATTTAGACCACACGGCTCCACACGAGAAGGCATTAAAATAAAATCGGCTCCTGCATAAATTTCATGAGCAAGTTTTTCGTTGTATTCAAGTGTTGCATCAAAATACCCAACGTGATCATTCTCCATTTGGGTAAAAATTTCGTGTAATCCAGGATCTCCTGTCCCTAGTAAAACAAAGTTTACTTCATGCTTACTCTTCATAAATGAGGTAATAAGATCAGGGAGTAAGTCGGCTCCTTTTTCTTTAACTAATCGACCAATAAAAGCAATAGTCGGTAAATCTGGGTTAATGCCGAATAGTTTACTGATTAACTCTTTATTTTTTCGTTTCCCGCTTTTAACTCCTCTTTGAGTATAATTTAAATCGAGTAAAGGATCGGTAGCAGGATCCCAAACTTCTGCATCAATACCATTTACGATTCCCTTTGATTTTCCCATTTCATTAGCAAAAAGTAGTTCCAATCCATTGCTATTAGAACTCAATTCTTCCATATAACTTTGAGAAACTGTAGAGATTTGCCACGCACATTTTAATCCAGAGGCGAGAGAATTTAATCTCCCATCCCAGTCTAATAAACCAAGCCTACTAATATCAAATTCGGGCAACATTTTATATCGCTCTTTTTCGTATTGACCGTGATATTCAGCATTATGAACAGTTAGTACGGATGGAATTTCTGCTAAATTCTTATATCTGATACAGCTTGTCATCATAAAAGGAATAAGTCCCGTATGATGATCATGGCAATGTACAATATCAGGTTTCGAATCTCTTTGTGAAATCCATTCTAAAGCAGCTATTTGGAAACTTACAAACCGCTCAAATTCATCCCAATAGCCTCTTCCTGTCCAAGGATCAATATAAACGCCAGGTCTGTCTAATAAGCCCGGAATATTAATTGTATAAAGCGGAAAACCGAGCGGATCACCTACTACCTTAAGAATTTGGAAACTGAAATATTCTAAACCAAGACGAGCGCTGCTCTCCCAAATCATTTCATATTCCTGTGCCTCTAACCATTTGGTTTTATATTTTGGGAGAATAACTTCGCAGGTTTCTCCAAGCTTATTTAGATATTTTGGTAACGCTCCAACTACATCGCCTAACCCCCCAGCTTTAGCGGCCGGGTAACATTCTGCACTTAAGTGTATGATATGCATCTACGTGAAAGAATTTTTTTTGATTTTTTGTAATAAAACTGACTTTAATGAAACAAATAAGGAAAGTTTACGCATCTTGCAAAGAAATAAATTGTTAATACAGAAATATTATTTTCTGATAAAACTAAACTAAAGCATAAAAAATGGTCATCATCAACGTAGAGAATGTTACAAAAGCATTTGGGAAAAATACGGCAGTAAATGATGTAAGTTTTGAAGTTGAACAAGGTCGCATATTCGGTTTATTGGGTCCAAACGGAGCTGGTAAAACCACAACTATCCGAATGATCAACAACATACTTGCGCCAGACACTGGAAGTATCACTATTAATGGACAAGAAGCTAGTCCTCTTACACAGAAAATGATTGGGTATATGCCTGAAGAACGTGGCTTGTACAAAAAAATGAAAGTAGGAGAACAGCTTCTCTATTTAACTCAATTAAAAGGGGTTGATACTAAAACCGCTAAGAAGTCTATAGACTTTTGGTTGGATAGATTTGAAGCTATGGATTGGAAAAAGAAAGAAGTCGGTGAACTTTCTAAAGGGATGTCTCAAAAAATCCAGTTCATTGCAACAATTGCACACGATCCTGATATCTACATTTTTGATGAACCTTTTAGCGGATTAGACCCCATAAATAGCGAGACACTAAAGGAAGTGATCATCGGATTAAAGAACGACGGAAAAACGATTCTCTTCTCTACACATAGAATGGAGCAAGTTGAACAAATGTGCGATGATATTTGTCTCTTCAACAAAGGAAAAGCCGTACTCCAAGGTAACCTAAGAAAGCTAAAAGCATCTTTTGGAGAGAATACAATCAATTTAGAATTTGAGGGTGATGGCTCTTTCCTTGATGTACTTAAAGACGTTCGTATCAATAATCGTTCTACTAATTTTGCTGAAATAAGAGTATTAAATGGACAATCGATGCAAGACATTTTAAAATTAGCAATGGAGAGTGCCGAGATACATAAATTTGAACGTGTTGAACCTTCTTTGAATGAGATTTTTATCTCTACTGTTGGTGAAGATAATATTAAAAGTGAGGAAGTATAATTATGGATTTTGGGAAAATTCTACTGGTTTTAAAAAGAGAATATTTGACTCGAGTTCGAACTAAATCATTTATTCTTTCTACGCTTCTTACACCACTCGCTTTTATTGTTTTTATGGCAATTATAGTTATTGTAACTATATCTGACAGTGAAGTAACTAAAACAGTTGGTATTGTAGATAATACTGATGTACTCTTTGAGCGATTACATGCAATTGATAGTGTACGATATAAAAATGTAACTCAATTTGAAATTGATAGTGTTAAATCATCTGTACTAAACGGTGAAATTGATGGGTATATAATTCTTAATGACGAATTCATCAATCAAACCGAAAGCCCTACCCTTGTTTATGGCGGAAGTGGTGGAATTAGCTTTATTGAGTCTGTTGAAGATCACCTAAGAGAAGTTGTTCGCGAAGAACAATTAGCACGAAGTAATGTAAGTGCAGAGGTCCGGGAGATTTTTGAATCTCGACCTCAACTTAAATCACTAAAATTAACTGAAGAGGGTGAAGAAGAAGATAATGCTATATTTGGTGCCGCTTTTGGTTTCATATTAGGTTTACTCATTTTTATAGGTGTTTTCGGATATGGAGCGCTCTTAATGCGGAGTGTTATTGAAGAGAAAACGAATCGTATTGTAGAAGTAATAGCTTCTTCTGTAAAGCCTATTGAACTTATGTTTGGTAAGCTTTTTGGGATACTTTCAGTAGCATTAACTCAATTTGGAGTATGGATTCTATCTTATGTAGGTTTATCGATAGTTGCAGCTCCAGTAGCTGGAATAATTCTGGAAGCTCAAATGAAGAATTTACCCCCTGAAGCTGCCGAAGCAGCTGCTGCTAATCCTGCATTCGACCCTTCTTCTTTAGAACAGTTTATTGTAGACCCTTCCATTTTTGTTTACTTCTTTATCTTCTTCTTTGTAGGATTTTTGATCTATAGTGGAATATTTGCAGCGATCGGTGCTGCTGTAGATTCTGAACAGGATACTCAACAATTTATGATCCCAGTAATGATTCCAATTTTTATCGGATATTTCTTAAACCTTAGAGTTATGGAAAATCCAGATTCTACGGTTGCAGTTATAGCTTCTCTTTTTCCTTTAACTGCTCCTATTAATATGATTTCTAGAATTGCTGCTACTGAAGTCCCATTTTGGCAAATTAGTCTTTCATTACTTTTGATGATTGGAACCTTTGCTGGATTAATGTGGGTAGCCGCAAAAATCTATCGTGTTGGAATTTTGATGTACGGCAAAAAGCCTTCTTATAAAGAACTAGCCAAATGGATTAGACAAGGATAGAATTAAATTAAAATCTGTAGAGACGTATGAGTTACGTCTCTACATTTAAATTATTACTATCTAGATATTTGCTCTAACAGATTATCAACCTCTAGCAGAACACGAATATCAAATTCGTTTTGCTCTACAGAACCTAAAATTTTTAGCGCATCAGATGGTCTAAGTAAGGTAACTCCTTTCAAAGACTGATATCGAATTCGTGGATCTCGATCTTTAAGAAGCATGTTAATACGAGTAATCCAACGGTCTGTATCTTCATCCGCACCCAATAAAAAAGTAAGTGCTTCTTTTCTTGTGGAATATGGATATGAAGTTCCGATATATTCTTCAGCTATTGTGATAAATACTTCATTAGAATCTGTTTCAGAATATTCATTAATCAAATAGAGTGTTTTTGAACCTGAACTGTCAACACGTTGTAACCGTTGAGCCAAAGAAACGATTTCATCAGCAATCACTAATTCAGAATACGTATTAAGAGCTCTTTCAAAAATAGACGTTACATTTGTTCGCAATACTTTAGAACGGATTGAATTCATCACCATTTCATTATCTGGATAGTTAGACAATGCAGTAATCGAAGCAAGCTGAATTTCTATGTCAGAACTGTTTAATCCATTAAGAAATTGTTGTTCAGTACCTGTTGCACCGTTTGTAATGGCAGCCATGGTCCCAAATAATGCTGCTTTTACCATCGGATTTTGTTCTACATCCATAACATCATTTAAAGCAAGTTGTAAGTCTGGGTTATCGCTATAACTAACCAATAATCTAGCAGCGATCGCTCTATCTTTTGCATTGTTACTTCTAAGTTGATTCAACAAGAAGAATAATGGGAAATCACCAAAAGTAATTTCATTTAAAGATGCTGTACCTTCCGAAAAACTGACATATTCTACTGAAGGACTAAGGCTAAAAAATACAGTATCCTTACTTCCAGTAAAATTTACTTCATGATTTACTGAATCATCGAAAGAATGTTCTGTCATTGAAAGGCTGTGCAATATATCCCCATTCCCCTTTTCTAATTCAAAAATAAGCTTTAGTCCAAAGTTAGTTTCATCATAATCTGCGCTAATAACATACTTAAGAGATTCATCTTCATTAGTTTCGGTTTCTTGAGTTTCATCAAAAGAAATATCAAACCATGGAAGTCCAGTTTGTTGGTACCAAACTTCTGCATAGTCTTCAAATTCTACTATTCCATCAAAATTGCGAAGCATTTCAGAAAGTGAATTCGAAACCGTTTCTTGGAAAATAATAGGCTTCGCTTTAAACGATTGCTGCCATTGATTCCATGAATATATCGTATTTACCGAATCTGGGTTTTCGATTAAAGCTTGCTCATCACTTAACGAAAAATGAAGAGCGGTACGCATTAACTCATCCCCAGCACTTTCAAAATCAAAAAACTGTTCTCCTCTATGATATTCTCCAAACCATTGAGCATACATCCCTCTTTTCAATTGATTTGAAAGGGAACCTAGGTTTTCAAATAAAAATATAGTCCCTGAACCATGAGTTCGTTCTTCCCAATAGTTATCAGGTAAAACCACAATGTTTAATCCTTCCCAAGGATATTCCATAGAAAGTGTCTTCTCTATATCTTTTTTAAGTACCGAAGCTTCTCTTATTAAAGCTAATCGCTCTTCTTCATTATACTTCTGATTAGAACTAAATAGTCTTACTGTTGTTAAACCAGAAGTGACTTCTGAAATCAAAAAATCGCCCAATACAAACCCTAGTCCAGTAAAAGGAACTTCTGTATCAGAGCGATAATGAAGTTCTTTTTTGTTTGATGGTTTTGTAGCACTTCCTACCAATTCGCCATTAAATAATACTTCATTTTCATAAGGAATCGTAAAATAAGCATCGAAGGTGAGCTCATTTCTAGGGTGATCAAAACCCGGAATCCAGTGTCGATGTGCTTTTGGATTTTTAGAGGACCAAAAATTAGATTCAGAATCTTTATACAACCCAAAACGAGACGTTGCTTGCCACGTTATTGAAATATTGAAGCTACTGCCTGCTTTTGATGAATCAGGTAGTTGTATGATCAGAGAATCGTTTGAAACAAAAAAATCCCCTTTAGCTTCATCAATTATTATAGCATCAATTGCAGATTCCTCTGTTTGTAGAACAAATCTAGTTTCTCCATCAATTTTAGAAGTAACCGAATAAGTAACTACTCCACGAACGAGGTTTAGCTCGGGTTCGAGGGTAATTCTTAGCTCAGCGTGTTTAAAATCGAATGGTTGTACTGGATTAGATTTATAATCGAAATTTGGAAAATCCTTGCATGTCTGAGTGATCGCAAGAATGAGTGAAATTAAACCTAAAGTATACGTAAAAAGTGTTTTAATCATTTATTAGCGTGTGCTTCAAAAATTGCTTTTACTTGTGGATATAATGCCTTGTTTGTAGAAAACCCATTTCCAGAATGTATGGTTTCAACGCCTTCAGTATCGCTGAAAACCCCACCAGATTCTTTCAACACAGGTAACAACGCTGCTGCATCCCATATGTTGAGAATTGGATCGAACATTATATCAGCTCTACCAATAGCAACCATCATATGGCCATAGGCATCGCCCCATGTTCTATGTAGCTTAGTTTTTGCCATTAGTTCCTGAAATTGTGGCTCCATCCCACAATCTTGAAATCTCTTAATCTCAGTTACCAAAAGTGTTGAGTCTTTTAGTTCTGAAGTATCTCGAACATGGCAAGGTTTTCCATTTAATGTTGCACCAAGACCGATTCCAGCTGCGCAAAGTTCATCAAGTGCTGGAGCATTGATAATTCCCACTACAGGTTCATTATCAATCATAATTCCAATCAATGTAGTATAAAAAGGTACTCCATGAATAAACGACTTTGTTCCATCAATAGGATCAAGAACCCATTGGATATTACTGTCCTCGTTTGTGCGTCCATATTCTTCCCCTATAATTCCATGATCTGGGTATCGTTTTAAAATCTCTTCTCGAATAACCTGCTCCGTTTCACGATCAGCAATTGTTACCGGAGAATCATCGGCTTTGCTTATCACTTCAAAATCTTTTTTAAAATACTTGAGCGTATGCTTTCCTCCAATGGTAGCAATTTCAATGGCAGCTTCTAGTAACTCTTTGATGTCAGTCATGATTTAATGTATTTTCGATGTTTATTAAGTGAGTTGAAATAAGGATACTATCATCAATGAAAGACGGCAATATTATATTTACGATTTTGAGCGCCCTTCTTCTTTGTTTAATTTCAAGTAGTGCATCAGCACGACAAATCAATGAAGCAGAATCCATTATTCTTGAGGGCAGTAAATTAAGAATTAATGGAACATCAAATGTGACTGATTTTGAATGTATTTATTCTTCTCGAATTTCATCTGATACCCTTCATCAAACAATAACCTACGGTGATTCTCTTTTCATTACAGGCGATTCAATTAAACTCTCTTCTAGTTCCTTTGATTGCGGAAAGCGAGCCATTAATCGGGATCTTCAAAAAACATTAAAATCGGATGAATTTCCTTTTCTAGAAATAGGATTAGTTTCTATTGAGATCGCAGATTCAGTCCCCTTTGAAACCAAAATTTCAGTGACTATCGCTGGAGTTAGTAGAAATGAATTGGTAGAGATTTCAGAATTTTCAAGCTCAAAAAACTCAATTTCTTTTGCGGGTGAGAGCTCCATTTTACTTACCAACTTTGGACTAACTCCTCCAACCGCACTATTCGGTCTCGTTAAAGTAGGCGATGAAATAAAAATCAGCTTCGATCTAACTGTAGAGCAATAAAAAAAGGGCTAACCTTTCACAGTCAGCCCTTTGGTTAATAGAGGTATTTTTTAGAAAGCAATCACAGCTTCTAACATCACACCACTAAACTCTGCACCTTGGTATAGGCTTCCGTTGTAGCCATTTCCACCATAGGTTTGTTTTACATACTCAAGCTTAGTGAGCACGTTGTCAGTTAAGAACCAACCTCCACCAAAGTTAATACGGTCAATTTCTAGTGTTTGAGATGCATCTGATTTCTCACCACTTACTGAATTATATCGACCACCAACGTAAAAGCTTTCTTCTAAACCAAAGCGGTAAAGTGCTTCAGCACCTAATTGAGTAAATCCACCACCTGCATCAGCACCATTACTTGTTACTTCAAATACTCCAAAAAACTCTAGTCCTTGAAATTTTACGAATGGATTAATTTGGAATGCAGTTTCGTAAGCAAACCCAGGGTTGAATCGACCAGAGAAATCACCACCTTCAGCTACAGCATAGTATCTAGCGCCAGCACGGTCACCACCGTAGATATAATCGCGAGTACCTTTATCTGTACTATTGTAAAAAGAACCAGTTAATCGAACTCTTAGGTCTTCATTAATTTGTGAGTCATACCCTAGTTTACCGAAGAGTACAACGCCTTCATCTGTTGAAGTTACACTTTGATTCAAACGACCATTTGTTGCTCCAAGTACACCAATTATACCATTACTTTGATAGGTTACTTCCATGAAAGGTTCAGTACTAAATGAATCCATGATGTAATTACCAACAAATGGATTGTAAATAGCATTGGCATTATCAGATCTACGGTAATGAGTATCACCATAATTATATTGATCCATACCTACTCTAATTGAAAGTACTTCCATTATATCAGACATAAACCCTTCTTCAATGAAGTCTAATTGATCAATTTGTAAGAAACCACCTTTTACATATGCTTCGGTGTGGTGACGTGAAGATAAGTAAGTACGAAGGTGCATTCTCATACCTGGTGCAAGCTGAACATCAATGTTCAAATTTGCAGTAGGTAAGTTGAAATTATTTCCTAATTCAGCTAATGAGTCACCAGAATTAGTTTGTGAAATTCCCTGGAATTGAAGTGCGAAATCGCCTCCAACATGAACTTTTAACCCATCAAATTCTACTGAATTTGTTTTAGGATTTTCGAACTGGTTTAGCATTGCCTTGCCAGGAAGTGTAAAATATTGAATGTTGTTAACTTGTTGAGCTACTGAGTTTCCAACAAATAACACTGCCATTGCAACAATAGTGACGATATGTTTTGTGATTGATTTCATGATTTACCTGTATTAAGGTTAGTTGTGTTTGTTAATTTTTTGATAAAGTGATGTCGAATTCTATTTCTACTATATTCCCAGTTTTTAGAGTCCCCATCATTGCGGTAGGTGGATTAACTCCATAATCCTCCATATCGATAGTTTCGACTCCTGAAATAGAAATGCCGCCATTTGCCTTAACCTGATAAGCCCCAGTTAAGGAAATTTCTTTAGCTATTCCGATCAGATTTAAACTGCCAGAAACTGTTACTGAATCTTCTGTTAGTTCAGTAAGTGATTTGAATATAAATGAGATTCTTGGGTGCTTTTTAGCATCTAAGGCATCTTTTGTTTTATTATCCATGATTCGCTTTCCACTTTTAATGGATTCGGTTATCACAGAGAAACTCAATGCTTCTATACTTGTTAAAGCTCCTTCTTCCATTTTGAAAGAAGCAGAACCTTCAAATTCTTCAGCATTACTTTCCCAATCGTGTAAACTGGAAGTTCCTTTTATAAGTATGCTGCTTTCGCCCTTTAAAACCTGATAGATTTCTTGAGCTTTTGTTGGTGTGATTAATAGAATGGAGACAAGTAAAATATATAGTGCCTTCATAGTGTAATACCTCTATTACTTTGAGTTAAGTCCTTGTAGGACAATTACATTAGAAGGTTGCAACCTCTTTTGTTAATATCAAGTTAGCCCTGTAAGATGAAGAAACTGTGAAGATTCTATTTTTTAATTTCTTTGAAATCGAATAAATAGTGAGTGTCCTGAATTTATTCCAGACACTTTTATAGACTTATTGCTTCTTAATAAAAAATAATTACTTATATATTTTAAATAAGTTCCCGAATCATGAATTCTCTGGATTTTTAAGTTCTTTATCATAATTCCGATTCTCATATATTTTAAAATCACCAAATTTCTTGCATTTCAAATGTATCTGATAAGTCTTAAAAGGTGCTTAGAAGATTATTTGTGCGAATTAACCAGCTTATCGAAATAAACCCTTAATTCTAGAATCTTTCTTCAAATACTGGTGTTATTGATCCGTACGTCTTCCTATTTTGGATATCAAAATCAGATTATTTTAAATACTATTTATGTCAGACCCGGTTATTATAAAAAGAGTATCAGTACAGCTAAATATATCAGAGAAACAAATTAATACTGTAGCTGATTTTTTGGATGAAGGCGCTACAATTCCATTCTTAGCTAGATATCGGAAAGAGGCAACTGGTGGACTTGATGAAGAACAACTTCGTGCTGTTCGGGATGCACTAGAACTTCAAAAAACACTAGAAGCACGTAAAGAAACCATTCTTAAATCTATAAAAGAACAAGAGAAGCTTACTCCAGAATTAGAAACAAAAATTAGAGCCTGTACTGATTTAACTAAGTTGGAAGATCTCTATCTCCCATACAAACAGAAGCGTAAAACAAGAGGCGATAAAGCTAAAGAAAAAGGACTTGAACCACTGGCTCAAATGGTATGGGATCAAGAAGTTATAAATGGGAATCCAGATGATTTTGCCAAGGAATTTATTAACAAAGAGAAAGAAGTTGAAACCTTAGCTGATGCATGGAAAGGTGCTACTGATATTGTAGCAGAATGGATTAACGAAACTATTGAAGTTCGTGAAAAGCTTCGGAATATATTTTTGAATCATTCAACGATTTCTACTAAAAAGAATCCCGCAGTAAAAGAGCGGACTAATTTTGAAGATTATTACGAGTTTTCATCAAAAGTTGACCGATTAAAAGCCTATCAAATTTTGGCGATAAATCGTGGAGAAAAGGAAAACATTCTTTTTGTGAAAACGGAAGTTTGGGAAGAACGAACACTCGAAACCATCGATGATATTGTAATCACTAACGACATGAGTATTTTCACCGAAAAGCTACAAGATGCTGTGGAAGATGCTTTTAAGAGACTCCTCTCTCCTTCTTTAGAACGCGAGCTCAGAAATGCTCTCACCGATCAAGCTGATCAACATGCGATTGATACTTTTGCTACTAATCTCGGAAACTTGTTAATGCAGCCTCCCTTTCAGCATAAAGTGATTATGGGAATTGATCCTGCTTTTAGAACAGGATGTAAAGTTGCAGTAGTTGATGAAACTGGAAAGTACTTTGAAGGAACGACCATCTTTCCCACTCCTCCTCGAAATCAAATTGCACAATCAGAGGCTGTTATTGATAAACTGATTGATAAGTATAATGTGAACTTGATTGCCATTGGAAATGGAACTGCAAGTCGTGAAACTGAACAGTTTGTAGCTGACTTCATCCAAAAACGAAAAGAAGTAAAACCAAAAGAAGAACTGAATTATCTGATTGTAAATGAAGCCGGAGCTTCCGTGTATTCAGCTTCAAAAATAGCTCGAGAAGAATTCCCAGATTTAGATGCGGCTCAACGTGGGAATATCTCTATTGCTCGAAGAGTGCTTGATCCATTAGCCGAATTAGTAAAAATTGATCCAAAGTCGATTGGTGTGGGTTTATATCAACATGATATAAATCAAAAACAGCTAGCTTCTAAACTGGACGATGTGGTAGAAAGTTGTGTGAATGAAGTGGGTGTGAATCTGAATACAGCTAGTTCTCCACTTCTATCTCATATTTCAGGATTAAGTAAAAAAGTAGCAGATAACATTGTGAAGTTCCGTGAGAAATCAGGTGCCTTCCAAAGCAGAGAACAAATCAAAACCATTGATGGAGTTGGTGATTTCCGTTTCCAACAGGCAGCCGGATTTATGCGAATCCCTGAAGCTAAAAATCCACTAGATAACACAGCCATTCACCCTGAAAGCTATGAAGCTACCGAGAAACTCTGCAATCTTTTTGGGATTGACGTTGAACATCTTTCTACTCAAAAACAGGTTATTGAATCCAAGCTTGGAAACCTTAATACCAAACAAGTTGCTAATCAGATAGGGATTGGTGTTCCTACTCTTGAACTAATTATTGAGAATTTGAGAAAACCTGGTCGCGATCCCCGTGATTCGATGAAGAAACCTATTCTCCGTACTGATGTAATGAGTATGGACGATTTGAAAGAAGGTCAAAAGCTTGAAGGAACCGTTCGAAATGTTGTAGATTTTGGCGCTTTTGTTGATCTGGGAGTAAAACAAGATGGCATGCTACATATCTCAAACATGTCTAAAACCGGAAAACGAGTTGAAAACCCACATGATGAAGTCGGTGTTGGAGATATCATTTCGGTTGAGATTATTTCTCTGGATTTAGAACGTGGTAGAATTGGATTGAAGCTTGTTTAGTGGAAAGTAACAAGGTAACAAAGATGCAAAGTGACAGAGTATTAGAGTAGCAGAGTGTCACCATCTGCGAGCCGAGCGAAACGATCTCCCATTCAAAGCTCCAATAGTCCTCTCCCTGAGCCAAAACAAGTTTTGACTCTGTCCCTCCCCGAGGAGGGACAGGTTCTAGCTTAAATTAATTTCGGGGCAATCAGAGGGAGGACGATCTAGCTTCTACAAATTTTATTAGCAGAATCTACATTAAACACTTCTTTCAATTACTTATCTTATTACACTGAATCAGAATGATAGTTTTTTATCAACTCTAGCTTTCCTATTCAATAATCATTCATTTTTCTGTTTTCTGAATCGTACATGTCTCAAAAATCTCTTGAAGAAAAACTTCCTAAACTTACGTTACAGCAAATAAAAGAAAGCATTACCGTGCTGGAAACATTGACTGCTGACTCAAATCAAATTTTTGAGATTCCAGAAGAAGAACGTTTAGCACTTATTATGGCAGCAGGGAAATTATCCCGACCAAGTAGAGAGGAATTCAGGAAGAGAAAGAAAGATGCCAAACGAGCAAATAAAAGAAAGATTAAAGAGAAAGATCGTCACGCTCGAAATAATACTGGAATTCGAAGTGCTCGAGAAGCCGTTGTTTTCGAAGCTCCAAAAATGATTGCACTAACTGGAAAAGAATCTGAAAAAGAAGTCCCGCTAGAGTCGCCAAGAAATTGTTATGTCTGTAAAGAAGTCTTTCACAATCTCCATCACTTTTATGATACCATGTGTAAAGGTTGCGGTGATTTTAACTATGCGAAACGTTTTCAAACCGCAGATTTAACTAATCAAGTTGCACTTGTAACAGGTTCAAGATTAAAAATTGGCTACCACATCACCTTAATGATGTTACGCGCCGGAGCCACGGTTATAGCTACTACCCGTTTTCCTGTGGATTCCGCTCTTCGCTTCGCAAAAGAAGACGATTTCGAGAAATGGGGACATCGACTTAAAATTCATGGATTAGACCTTCGGCATATTCCCAGTGTTGAAATTTTCTGTAATTTCATTGAGCAACGATATGATCGGTTGGATGTGTTGATTAACAATGCTGCTCAGACTGTTCGTAGACCTGCAGGATTTTATCAGCATTTAATACCTAATGAAGAACGATCTATTTCAGAACTCCCTCCCTTTGCTCAAGAATTGCTTAAAGATCATGATTCATGTTTGCAAGAACTCCGAAGTCTTAGCGAAGGATTTGCGGAAGGTGAGAATAAAAATCTACCTGTAACTTGGCATGGAAAACAATTAGGAATCGGTTTGAGTGCCTCTGCAAAGCTATCCCAAATTCCATATAGTATTGATAACTCCTTAACGGCTGAAGAAGTCTTTCCTCAAGGGAAACTGGACGCCGATCTTCAACAAGTTGATCTCCGTAAAACAAATAGTTGGCGATTAAAATTGGGTGAAATTCATACAAATGAAATGTTGGAAGTCCAGCTCGTAAACGCTGTAGCTCCTTTTGTTCTATGTAATCGTTTAGCAGACTTGATGAAGAAAGAGGATACTGGAATGAAGCATATCATTAATGTTTCTGCAATGGAAGGAAAATTTCATCGCTGGCATAAAGAAGATCGTCATCCTCATACCAATATGGCGAAAGCAGCTTTAAATATGATGACACATACAGCGGCTTCCGATTTTGCTAAATACGGAATTTACATGAATGCGGTTGATACAGGTTGGGTAACGGATGAAGATCCTTCTGAGTTAGCCAAAAGAAAAGAAGACCTGCATGACTTCCAACCTCCACTCGATATTGTGGATGGTGCTGCTCGTGTAATGGATCCATTATTTGATGGGATTAATACTGGAAAACATTGGTGTGGAAAGTTCTTAAAAGATTATCGCCCAATTGATTGGTGATTTTTAAGTTATTATTGTTGGGTTTTATTTTAATACAAAAAGTTCACCAATATGAAAGAAATTACTCCATATAAATCTGTTAACAATGCAATAAAATCATTAGACAATGGTGGTAGATTTTATAATCTCATCACAAAAGCAAACGATGGAAATATCACTACGGCTGAGCTAAGTAAAGTTGCTGGAATAGTTTCCGGAAAACAGAAAATGGTGTTATTCCTCGAGATGTCTCTTTTAGAACTTTCAACTGATTCTAGAAAAGAAATATTAAAAGTACTTTCGAAAGATCTAAAATCTGCAATCAATAAGTATCCAACACAGTTCCTATCTCCTTCAGAAGCAGAAGAAAAAGGGACACTTTCCCAAAATGCTATTGTTACTGGAATTCCTACGTACCTTGAATCTAAATCTGATTTCAAAGGATTTATTATGATTCCAATCATGACAGGCAAAGTTACAACATTTACTATGATACCCATTATTGACCAATATGATGTCTATGAAGTACGAGATCATAATGTCTCCGAACCTTTCTTAATTGCCCATTCAAAGAGTAAAACTAAACTTCCCAAAAATAGATATACTTTTGGAGGTGTTTTAAAAGAGTTAAACGAAAAAGAAGATGAAAACGCCTCCACTAAAGTATTCTTGGAAACACATTATTATGTTGAAGGTTGAGATTTATTAAAGAAAATTATTAATACTCCTTATCTTCATTTTCAAATTAAAAAGTATTTATGAAATCAGCACAAGAGCTCGAAAAACAACATCATTTCCAAGTTTATAACCGATTTCCAGTTACCATTGACCGAGGATTTGGAGCCAAGGTTTGGGATATAAACGGTGTCGAATACCTTGATCTATTAGCAGGTATTGCTGTAAATAATTTAGGTCATTCACATCCCGCAATTGTGGAAGCAATCAAAGAACAAGCAGACAAGATTCTTCACGTTTCTAATTTTTATTACACCGAGCCTCAAAGTGAGTTTATATCTCGACTTGCTTATTTATCTGGCTTAGACCGTGTTTTCTTATGTAATAGTGGGCTCGAAGCGATGGAAGGATCCATTAAGCTTGCTAGAAAATGGGGGCAAGATCACGGCAAATCGGGAAATATCATTTCGTTAGAAAATGGATTTCATGGTCGTTCAATGGCAAGTATTACCCTAAGTAAACCAACTTATCAAGAAGGATTCGCTCCGCTTCCGTCTGGATTTATTCAATCACCATTTAATGATTTTGAAGCTTTACTCAAAGTAGTAGATGATCAAACTATTGCCATTGCTTTCGAAACCATACAAGGTAACAGTGGAGTGAATATTGCAGAAAAAGAATTCGTGCAGAATGTTCGTCAGCTTTGTGATGATAAGAACTTTCTTCTCATTATTGATGAAGTTCAAACTGGTGTTGCTCGTACTGGTAAATTTTGGAGCTATGAGCATTATGGAATTAAACCAGACATTGTAGCTGCTGCAAAAGCTTTAGCTGGAGGAATTCCTATTGGTGCTATTATGGCGAAAGAAGAAGTTGCTTCAGCTCTTGGTTTTGGAAATCATGGAACAACCTTCGGTGGCAACCCATTTGCATGTGCTGTCGGTAATGCTTGCCTTAAAACTATCGAAAAGGAAAACTTGATTGGGCTTGCAGCAGAAAAAGGTGAGTATATGATGAAACTCATCAAAGAGAAAACAGCCGGAAACAAAAAAGTAGTTGATGTAAGAGGAATGGGATTAATGATTGGAGTAGAGCTTTCAGTTCCAGGTCGTCCAATTGTTGAGAAAATGTTTGAACATAAAATACTTTCAAATGCTGCAGGCGGAAATGTGCTTCGAATTGTTCCCCCTCTTGTTATTACTCAACAAGAAATTGAAAAGGCCGTTGAGATTCTCGTTCATTCATTAGCATAAGATGATATCGACTAGTTAAGCCCATCTACCCTTATATCCTTTCAACCTTTATAACTTGTTTGGTGTCATAAACCGATAATCCGAATTGATTATACATGGCCACATCAGCGGCGTCTCTACCATAACCAACAGCAACATAACCACCTTTGGAACCTGTTTGAGTAGCATCAAAAGTATACCAACGCCCACCTATATATGCTTCGAACCAAGCGTGCATATCCATGGGTTTTAAATCAACTAAATACCCTACAACCATTCGAGCAGGAATGCTAATGCTTCTGCATAATGCTATCCCTAAATGGGCTAAGTCTCTACACACTCCTGATTGCTGTGCATTTACTTCAACCGCTGAAATGGGGTATTCACTACTAAAAGGCAGATATTTAATATTCTGCTTCAACCATTCTTCAATTCCATGTACTTGATCATAACCTGGAGTTAAGTGTTGTGTAAGTTCTGATCCCATCATACCAAATCGATCCGATTCGCAATATCTGCTTGGCAATAAATAGGTAACAATAGAGTCTGGTAGATTTTGAATTTCAACGAATTCAGCTCCTGGGGCTTCATCAAAGTGTTCAATCGTTTTAACCTGCGCAAATGTTTCAATTTTGAAATTACTTACTGGAGCAATCAATCTTTGGCAAAGGTTCCCGAAGGTGTCAGTGAATTCATGTACTGAAGTATTTGGGGTAATTTTGTACTCATCTTTAGAAACCCATTGTTGAGCACCACTTCGAGGTCGCAACATTAGGATAAATGGAGTGGGCTCAAAAATATTAAATTCTAAGGTGCAACTAGTACTTAGCCACATAATTATTCTTGGCGATTATCCCTTGACTACAAGTAAGTAATTCTGTATCTTCATAACAGATTAAACAACTACTGATATGAAGACTTACACATTTTTCGATTTCCAAAAAGAGTTTCCTACTGAAAGAGCTTGCTTAGAGTATATCTTTAACAGGCGTTACCCAGAAGGATATGTTCATCCAGAAACAGGGGAAATATACGAAATCAATAGCGACTTATATTATACTGAGTCAAGAAAGTGTTTCACTTCTGCAGACGGTAAAATTCAGGTGTACCCAACAGCTAACACGATCTTTCATAAATCAGCTACAGAGCTTGTTAAATGGTTCTATGTAGTATTCCGTATGTCTCAGTCAAAGTGTGGTGTTTCTGCTAAGCAAATTCAACGTGAAATAGGTGTTACTTATAAAACAGCATGGAGAATGTGCCACTTAATCCGTACAAGTCTGACTCACGATGAGTCATTGTTTACAGGAACCGTAGAGATTGACGAAACGTATGTTGGTGGTAAGCCAAGAAAAGCAAAGAGAAACCCAACAGCACCAAAAAAGAAGAAAACTTCTAAGCGTGGTCGTGGAACCGATAAAATGCCTGTTGTTGGAATGGTAGAAAGAGACGGTCGAGTAAGAGCTATCGTAACCGCTAATGTAAAGAGAGACGTTGTTTATCCTTTTATCACAAAAAACGTTGCTAAAGGCTCAACTATCTATACGGATGAATACCACTTATACAATACAGTAAGCTCTTTAGGGTACATTCACGATACTGTGAATCATGGTTCAGAAGAATTTGCAAGAGGTGAGGTTCACACAAACACTATCGAGGGTTTTTGGAGCTTCTTAAAGAATGGTATTCGTGGAGCGTACAAACATACTTCAAAGAAATACTTACAACTTTACGTTAATGAGTATGCTTTTAAGTGGAATTACAGAAAAGACCAGTTTAGTCTTTTTCAGAATCTTCTAGCTTCGACTTGTCGGTAAGAATCACCTTATCTAAGGCTTTCTTAAAGTCTATATCCGAAGTTTTTTGATCTTCTGTAATCTCTATTTCGATATGTAGTTCTTCATTTTTCATTTATCAATATGTAAAAGGAGCCCCAAATACTACTTCAGCAATATGATCAACTAAGTATCCGAAGTTTTCTTCTTTTATAAAATTTCTTTTTGTGCCTGATACTATTTCAGATTCTCTAACTGGAGTAATTAAGTGAGTTCTCACACAAGACCCTTTTGTAAGCCCCTTAGTTGTAGCGTCTTCTTCTAATTTATAACTAAACTTATCATTGTAATTATCTGTATCACTTATCATAACGCAAATATAAAATTCATCCAATTCAAATACGTCTTGTACTGATAAAATTATTGCTGGATGTAATTCAATTTTTCCATTTAGAACAAATGGTACTTCAACTATTTGCCTCTTTGAGTAGGGCATCACCAATTATTTTTTGACTGTTTATTATAAGGCTGTCCTTTATATAATTGGGCGTTTTCCTTTCTTGCTCCCCCTCAAAAGTTCTAGCGTATATTCTTGCCTCAGTTCTATTTATCAAGCGTATTAGTTTCTTAAATTTAACCCTCAACTCTTCACTATCAGCATAGCTTATATCAGAGTATTTTTTATCCTGTTTTAATACAGTTCTTCTTAAATTAACAATTAAGGGGTAAATATCTTTTGCGTCTTTAGAGCTTAAATCGTTTGCCACCTCGTATACTGGTATTATGATACGCGCTGTATTATCAATTCCCTTGATTACCTTATTGATTAATTTATTTAGAGTAGAATCAAGTATATCTGTAACTTTCTCTAAAAGATAAATTGGGGCGGTAAGAAAATAGCCAGCAGTTAACTTTCTACTGAATACCCTATTCCTTTCCGTTATGTTATGTTGAAATGTAATACTGCTCATTTTACGCCATTTTTACAGATTCAATATATTATATGATACTATCTAGTAATAAACAACATTTATAATATATGCTTATTAAACGATTTAGTTTCATTTTTAATACATCTAAATCTTAGAAAAGGTTCCTAATATACGGAATTATAACATCCTAAAAAGTGGAACTTATTGAAAATCTTCCGTATATTTAAAAAGTCTTACATCCTTGCACATCTTCATGTACAAGAATTTCGGAAGCCCTTATTATTAAGTTGATAAGGGCTTTTTTATTACCCTCAAAAAGAGCGTTACACATTCTTCATACATACGTCATTTCCTTTGACTTTTATAGTTGTAAAAGTTATTTTAAAGCTAGTTCGTCATACGTATTACTTTTAGATGTAAGACCCTAATAGAAATTCTTGACTAACTATTTTTTAAAGCTCTTGAATGGGCAAGTTATACCATATTTATAATAATCGGCTATTTACAATATTGAGGGACAGAGTAGAATTTTAAAAGGCACGTTGGAAAACAGCGCTTGTACTTTTTACCTTTCGCACCTTTTGTTGCAAGTAAACTATTATTTGATTGGGTATTCCTTTAAACTAAAACAGTTCTTTGAAATAAAATAGCCCGGTATTCCAGTACCGGGCTTAGAGATTTGCGGGGCATTCAGGTTCGACCGTCCTGGGCTTCCTATCCACAGCGGAAGGGTTCGATTCCCTTATGCTCCACTTTTCTTTAACCGCAACAATCAACACACAAGGAGGTGATAGCATTGGTTACTATTAGAATAATCATTCGTCGTCGTAGAGCGTAAGCTCAAAAAATGCTGAGCAAGTATTTGCAGTACTTGCGGAACATTCGGGGAGGCTTAACGGCTTCCCTTTTCTTTTATTATTCACTTCCTAGAACGGATTCTCATTAGTGAATTATATTTGCTAATGTAAACATTACAAATGTAAGTTGTCAAATTAATTTAGCAAATTGTTGCTATACAGTAAGTCAAAGAGCTATTTTGATAATCCTAGTTATCACTTGTAACTAGGGGATAATCGCCTTATTCTTTAATGATGAAATAGTGATTCCTTTTAATATCGCTAATTTTTAGTTGTATTGAGCCTTAAATGATCAAAATTAAACACTTTTACCTAATACTTATCATATAGTTTAAGGAAACCGCTTTTCTGAAAAATTAAAATGGCATCACTCCTTTTTTTCTCCGTTATTTGACTACTAATTTTAGACTAATACTATACATATTATGAGACGCAGAGACGTTTTGAAGTATGCAGCATATGCATCAGGTGCGGCGGTAAGCTCTCCCCTTTTTAATTCCATTCTTTCAGGAACTGTTTCCAATTTTTTAAATCGTACGGAAAACTATAAACCACTTTTCTTAAACGAACAGCAGTTTATGCTTCTTCGGGATATTGCAGATGCAATACTGCCAAAAACGGATAGCCCTTCTGCTTCTGAAGTTGGTGTACCAGCTACTATAGATGCAATTATTGGAAATGCCTATTCGAAGAAGGATCAACAGGAGTTTAAAAAAAGATTCTCCAATCTTGAGGTTTATTTGAAACGACAAAATTTCTCTGAATCTGATCAAAAAAAGAAAGTGGCTATCCTTTCTGCTTTAAATGATTCTAAAGATGAAAAACTAGGTCTAACTCGATGGGCATATATTGACATCAAACAACAAACGATCTCTTATTATTTGAGTAGTGAAGAGATCGGTGAAAATTATTTAAACTATCTGCCAGTCCCGGGATATTATGATCCTTGTATTACTCTAGAGTCTGTTAACGGAAAAGCGTGGTCAATATGAATTTGAATATGAAAGCAAAAGAAGAAAATACCTACGATGCTATAGTTGTTGGCTCAGGTATTAGCGGTGGTTATGCTGCCATGGAACTCACTACCAAAGGCTACAAAACTTTAGTTTTAGAGCGTGGACGAATGGTTAAACATGGAGAATATCCTACTGCAAATCTAGATTCTTGGGATCTTCCAAATAGAGGAATGGTGAGTGCTGAAGAAAAAGCTTTGCACTATTTCAAGCAAGACCGATTGAATTGGTGGGTAAATCAGGATAACAAGCATTGGATTAACAAAGATGACGAATATTCTTATGACGAAGTAAAACGTTTTGATTGGATTCGAGGTCATCACGTTGGTGGTCGTTCAATAATGTGGGGACGACACTGCTACCGCTGGAGTGATATCGATTTTGAAGCAAACTTGAAGGAAGGTATTGGAACCGATTGGCCTATTAGATATAAAGATATTGAACCTTGGTATGATTATGTTGAAACTTTTGTAGGTGTTGCTGGGCAAGCTGAAGGTTTGAAACAAGTTCCTGATGGAAAGTTTTTAAAAGCTTTCCCTTTGAACTGTGCTGAACAACATATGCGTGAAAAAGTTCTTGAAAAATTTCCAGACCGAGTTATAACTCCCGGACGTGTAGCAAACTTAAGTGAATACGATCCTGAAGTTCATAAAGGAACCCGTGGACAATGTCAAAATAGAGATAGATGCTGGCGGGGCTGCCCTTATGGAGCCCCTTTCTGTAGCCTCTCTTCTACGTTAGCTGTTGCTGAAGAGACTGGAAATTTAACCATTCGCCCTGATAGCATAGTTAGTGAAATTATGTATGATGAATCTACTGGTAAAGCAAGTGGAGTTCGAGTTATTGATTCGAATACTGGAGAAATCATCGAATTTTATGCTCGTATAATTTTCTGTAATGCTAGTACCGTTGGAACTACTGCCATTTTATTAAATAGTAGATCTAAAACATTCCCGAATGGACTTGGAAATGAAAGTGGTGAATTAGGGCATAATATGATGGACCATCACTATGGAATGGGTGCAAGTGGAGAACTGCCTGGCCTTGAGGATTCTTATTATTATGGTCGTAAACCTGGTGGGTTTTATATTCCACGATTTCGAAATATTGACGAAGAATCTCAAACAAAAGAATACTTAAGAGGGTTTGGATATCAAGGAGGCGCATATAGAGGTAATAGTGTTCCTAATGGAGTTATTGGAGCCGAATTAAAAGATGAAATATTAAAACCTGGTCCATTTAATGTTAGTATCACTTGTTTTGGTGAAATTCTTCCAAATCATGATAATAAAATGGAATTGAATTTTGATAAACTTGATAAACATGGAATGCCAACCATCGTATTTGATGCAGAACTTGGTGAAAATGAAAAGAAGATGCGTGAAGATGGTGTTAATTGTGCAATTGAAATGCTAGAAGCTGCTGGGTGTATAAACATTAGTTCTTACAATTCTGAAACTGCTCCTGGAGCTTGTATTCATGAAATGGGAACTGCAAGAATGGGCCATAAGAAAGAAAACAGTGTGCTAAACAAATGGAATCAAATTCACAGTGTGCCTAATGTTTTCGTAACAGACGGATCATGTATGACTAGCGCAGGAACACAAAATCCAAGTATTACATATATGGCACTAACTGCTCGTGCAGTTGATTTTGCAGATAAACAAATCAGGGCAGGAAAGCTTTAAACTATTTTATCAGGCTTATTTTTGTGGTTTGAACCTGATTTCTAAATGAAACACGGATAAAATATATCCCGCTTGTTAAGTTTGGTGCGTCTACATTTATAGTCTGAATTCCAGAATTTAGTCTTCCCGAATACACCTGAGCTACCTCCTGCCCAAGCATATTATATAAGTTGACATTCACCTCACCTGATTCTGGAAGTTCGAATTCCACATTCCCGGTCGGGTTAAAAGGATTTGGATAAAACCCGTTTAATTTGAACGAAAAAGATTCATCAATTTCATCTTCATTTGAATCTATCAACCCCGATTTTGGGGTTGAAAGCCAATACACCGCATTTCGAATTACCTGTCCGTATGGATGATTAATATTTATACTTTCCCTTCTTTCTCCAGGCTCGAAGTAAGCTACTCGACCTATAGTTTCATCTTCAGATGGATCAAAGAGCTTAACAAATCCTGAAGTATGAACTTGCGAAGATGGATCCAGATTATTAGAAAAGAGTGGAGTAATCTCGTTTATTTTTTTCCCGAAAACTGCTCCCTCTACAAATTCCATATTGTTATAAATTTCATCATAGATCGGAAATTCCTGATAATAAGAATAGCTTAAATTAGATGATGGTAGTGAGTGTGACTCATTCCATTGAGACGGAGCTTGATGTGAATTTTCATGCTCTACTCCATAAGTACTTATAAAATGTCCATAATTCGTAGCATACATATTATAATTGGTAAGACTAGCTGACCAGGTAGCTTGAGCAGATTGAGCTCCAAATAACTGATTCACAAGTATATCTTTGCTTCTGGGACCATCAATATCATTATATAATCCGTGGTGCAAAGCTAGTACTCCACCGCCATTGTAGGCAAACTCTACCAATGCTTCTTGTAAACCATCATTTAGTCCCGTGGACCAATGTTTGAAGAATATTATTATATCGTAGAACTCTTCGAAATTTTCAAGGTATTCTTCTTTTGTACCAGTTTGATCCAAAAGAATCTCCAATTCATCTACAGAGAATTCAAATTCATCATGGTTTGAATCAGTTTCCAGCAGTGTAACAAGATGTGTAAAATCTGCAGGAAGGTTTTCACCTGTTCCATAATTACAGGGCACATCATTTGTACGGTTACTTGCTAAGCAATTTTCAGGATCGATCGCTCCTCCATGTAAAATCAAAACTCTGGGAGGAACCACAACATATCTATTCAAAAGAGGTCTGGTTTCAATAAGATTAATTAAAGTTTGAGCTGCATATGCAACCGTTTGAGGATACCAATCCCTTGTGGTAATAATATTGTAAGCTCCTTCTTCTTCATAATCAAAAGCCTCATTTGGACTTGAAATGGTAACTCTGTCATTAGGTTGGAAAATAACCCCTAGTTCCGTTAAAGTAGGTTCTGTATCATCTTCTGGAAATCCGGTCGCATTTTGTCCTTTTAATAAACTAATCCCAAGAGCTTCAGCTCCTTCACCTTCAGTATCGGGAATTCTCCAGAATACCGGAAGACTTGCTCCATGACATTGAGCCATTACCGGTCTTCCATTTAAAAGAAATTCTAGTGCAAGTTGATTTAGTTTTTCTGCTACCGCTTTAATATCTGTTTGGCTTATTAATCTGTTTCCTTCTCCCTGACTGGAATAGATTCCATCCAAACGATACTGCAAAGCTCCGGTTCCACCAACTATAACCATGGCTGCATATTGAGAAATATTCTCTATTTCCAGAATGCTCCCATTAACAGGTACATATTCTGGAGTCGTATTTAAATCGGGATTCCATTCTCTTGTAAACAAATCCAAAAACTGAGACGTGAACTGGGTATAACTCCCACCGGGAAGTGTATTAGCCGTTTCTTCAATGTTAGTCTCTTCAGGAATCATATACATAGAAACTGAGTCATTACCTGCACTTCTTACATCTACTTCATAGCCTGATGCTTCAAACGCTTCTTTCATAACAATATATTCGGAGTAGTAGGTATCCTCATATGATACAAACATCAGAATTTTTTTAGCTTGTGAATACGCAGTAACACTAACCATGCTTAGCAAAAGAGAAAGCATCAGTTGAAGTAAAATTTTCTTCATGATTTATTTTTTTAACTCAATTAAACAAAAATATTTGAAAATTCCCTTTTTACTTAAAAGTGTACTCAAATACTAACCAATCAATTTTTTGCTACTACGAACCTATTCACCCTTTAATAAACAAATGTTACAATATTGTTTTATAGTAGTTTATGGCAGGAATTATGGTACTATGTGTTGCTGACTTAAATCGTTTTGGAGATTCCTCTGCGGTTTAGTCATATCTCAACTAATAGGATACCAATATGTCAAAAGGAAAATCGATAAAAAAGAACTCCGGTAAAACCGCGCCTTTAAAGACCTTAAAAGAAAAACGAGCTGCCAAGGCTGAGAAAAAGAATGGTAAGAAAAGCTTTATAGAAAGCTGATTTTATTTTTACTACACGCCTTATTGATACCATAAAGATTGAAAAATATATTTTTCATAGACTATATTTATAGATCAAAAATAGCGGTAATATTGGATTAGGGATATCCAAAAACTGGAAACTCCAATAATGATATTCCTTTTAAACCAATGGGAGTAACCCTCATGTCAAAAGAAAAATCAGTAAAAAAATCCGAGAAAAAAGCTCCAGCTAAAAATCTTAAAGAAAAAAGAGCTGCAAAAGCAGAAAAGAAAAGCGGCAAGCTTTTTAAGTAAGAGCTTATTCAAAAGGGAAATCGTATAAACGACCGATTTCCCTTCTTATCTTATCTGATTAATCCATTATCAAACTTTCTTAGCTCTGCTCTTTTAAGTTTGTACACAGTTTTTATTTAAATAACACTTGTTTCATCATTCTTTTTATAGTTTCTTCATTTCATAAAAACTATTCGCTTCAAGAATGAATTTCTTAAGAAAACTACGTAGAGGGAAAATGGGTAAAAGTGGATCTTTACGCTATTTAGCTTATGGTATTGGAGAAATTGTATTAGTTGTGATTGGAATTTTGATAGCAGTTTCACTCAATAATTGGAACGAAGAAAAAAAGAGTACGGAAGAGTTGAACAATATTTACTCATTGTTAAAGCCGATCTGCAAAATGATTTACAGGACATCCAAAGAGTAATGGGTTTTCATGAAAATACCAGTCATCTATACCGAAAAGTTTTAACCGACTCTCTTACTAGAGAAGATTATTTTACGTACGAAAGAGCTCCATTTCTAATTCTTGGGTATCCAGAAGTATCATTTGATAAAAGAGGACTGAATTTACTTAGTGAATTTAGAAGTAATACAGACCATGTTCAGGATAGTTTAGCTTCAAAAATTGTAGACTTCTACACAGAGCGTCTACTCGAAATTAAAGTAGACGATGATTTCAGGGCAAAGGATTTTGAGGACAATTACTTCCATTGGAAAAATACCTACCCATGGTGGCACTCGTTTATC
>TARA_R110000868_G_scaffold13903_5_pt1 | contig 36830 bp, 35 predicted proteins | sample TARA_R110000868 | Tara Oceans TARA_R110000868 (sample SAMEA4397489) | marine metagenome | biome: Polar Biome; feature: [SRF] surface water layer (ENVO:00010504); material: water (ENVO:00002006), including particulate matter (ENVO:01000060) such as... | depth 5 m | reverse complement strand
AGGTTAAGGTTGTTTGCCTACTACTGAATTCCGGTTGGAAAGCTGCGCCCGAGCGATGCCCAGGTCGCCGGTCTCAAATGAGACTCCTGCTCGCCCACCACGGTGAAGGTCTCTGTTCCGTTGCACCTGATCCCGCCTACAGTGCGATTGTCGGCTGCTGCGGAGTCACGTGGATTGGAACCTGACAATTGCGCAAGCGGAGCCCTGCAACCGCGCGGCGCGGCGCGGCGCGGCGCGGCGCGGCCAAAGGTGCTGGAGCAGGCGGCGTCAACCAAGACTTCCGGAAAATCCGGGACGGCGTCGACTCCGCATGGGGCCATCCTCCTCCCAGGTCTGTAACGCCGCCGCTATGAGCGGCGCGAGCGTGATGGTATTGCTTGCATGGGGAACGCTGTCGGTGGACACGACCCTTTCGGAGAGCAGGGAGAGTTCCGCGAAGGCCTCCCCCGCGAAGATTCCATGAACGACGACGCTGACGGGCGGCTGCAAGCCTTTTCGTTGCAACTGATGGGCGGCCTCAATGAGTGTCCGCCCGGAGGAAGCAATGTCATCAAGCAGGACCGGGCGGCGGTCTTGCCAGGGCGTAAGGTCCGGAAATGCGATCTCGACCTCCCGATCTCCGTGCCGAATTTTTCTCAGCACAACGTGGGGCGCACCGACTGCTGCGGCAACCGCCTGGACCCACTGCTCACTTTCTTCATCGGGTCCGATTATCAACGGATGGGGAACTTCAGCGGCGATCCAGTCGGCCAGTAAGGGCGCGGCATGCAGCGTCCGCGCCGGAATGTCGTACAAGGCAGCCAGCGCTGAATAGCGGTGCAGATGCGGATCGACAGTGACCAGTCGGTCAAAACTGCTCGAGATGAGCCGGGAAAATGCACGCGAGGTTACGGCCTCACCGGGCGTGAAGCGCCGGTCCTGGCGCATATAGGCCAGATAGGGTGCGACCAGGGTCACCTCCGCCGCGCCGAGATCCCGAGCTGCATCAGCTGCAAAGATCAGGCTCAGAAACCCTGGATCCGGACGCGCCAGACTACAGACCAGGTCAACAGGGCGTCCCGCTATGTCTGACACCAACCGGACGTAGCTCTCGCCGTCCGGAAAGTGACGGGTTTCAAGCTTCCCCAGTTCAAACCCGCCGGCCTTGGCGATTCGCTCGGCGAACACCTCGTTTCCTGGCAGAGGCAGGATCAATCGCATGTGAACTCCCGAAACAAGGGCTGAGAACCAAAGCTACGAGTGGCCCCTGAGAGCTCGACGCGCTGGCTCCCAATGGCCGGATGCACGTTCAGACGCTGCGGTCTGCCCATTCTTACAACGTACTTTGGCCTTTAGAGCGAAGGGCTCATAGCCATCTCGCGGGGGCGGGCGAAATGGGGCGGATTTTCGCTTGGGTGAAGGGGGCCAGCCGGTCATGTGCGGGTGCAGTTCGCCGCTTGGCCAAACACACCACCCTCTTGACACGGGGAGCCTTCGCCACGATCCGATTGACCGAGGTATCCGGCGCGACGAGTGCTCGCACACGACGTCGCAATAGAGGAATACGCGCGGATTCGCAGATACCATTAGAGTCGCCCCCTCGTATAAGAAACACCGATGTCTGTATCCTGACGTTCGACTTTGCCGCTGATGCCAAACCAGAATCCGACCCCGATGAATCTGGAGCCGCCAATCCTGGCCGGGGTGGAGCGGAAGGACAGGGCTCGGCCATGCTCGTTCGCTCGAATAGACCGCCCAGGATACCCACAAGGTCACTGGAGACAGGCGAGAAAAGCGATCTTCCACTGCAGCGACACGCACCCGACCGCGGGCAATACTCCCTAAGCGAAAGAGCCGCAGAATCGGGCCCATAAATCATTCCGGCATCGCCTCTTGCAGGAGGTCGGCAATAGTGACCGCAAACGCCCCCGGGGTACTGCCTTCGGCAGATGAACGGCGGTCAGAACCTGCCGCCTGAGGATGCTCCACGAACCGATCAACTGTCTGGACAATGCTAAGCAAGGGGGAAAGATATCCAACCGTCGGAGACCGAAACGCTGTAATTATCGTGAGGCGGATATGCGTCATTCGTCGATAGAGGGAGAGTGCAGTCCATCGCGGACGGACCGGAGGATGTCTGACATCCATTACATGCGCGACAGGGCACGACCGCTCCTGTTGGTTGCCGCCGTCGCGCTGACGCTCGGTTCCTGCCAGGCCCAGCCTATTGACCGTCAGTCGCCGACCGTCGACGGCCTTCGACTTGTCTACGACGTCATCGAAAGTGCAAAGGTGACCGATCACCCGTAGTCCCATCTTGAGACCCGGATGCACGACGGGCCACCACCAGGGACCGACCACACCACGCTTGCCGTGTTCGACGCTGCAATAAACCAACGCATCAATGACGCCGAGGTGTCTTTGAGCATTGAAGGGCCGCGTAACTCCGGCCCCGGAGCCGAACGACTTGACCCTATGCATCTGGACGGCTCCATCACCTACGGCGGCTATGTTTCGCTCCAGAATCCCGGGCACTACCTGCTGATTCTCCATACGGCTCGCCCAAGTCGGCGCGACGATCCAGTCAGGGCCATCTTCGTCTACCAACGATCGTGACAGGCCGTACCGGTCGAAGACGTTCCGGCACCGGCGCACGGATCGGTGTCCACTACAACTGCCGGTAGAACGAGGACCGGCGCGAAACCACCGCCCGGCGTGCGCATATTGGTGGTCTGCCCCTGGTAGAGCCGGGCTGCAGCAAGCAGAATCCGCCCGCCGTAGGTGTAAACGCGGACATCGACCTTCAGACTGACAGGCGCTTCGTCGGGCTGGATTCGTCGTTGTCCCGGAGCGGCATAGGCCTGCGCCACGTAGGCGGAGGCTTTGATCTCTTCCCAGACCCGCCGGGTGAGTTTGGCACCGCGGTAGGCCGCCTTGCTGGCGTGGCCCCGTACCGGTTTGAAGAACCAGTTCCGCCGGTCTGCCCAAAGCTCTGCGGCGTTTTTCGATCGCACGAGGACGGTACGGGGAACGGCCGCCGCAAGAACTGCGGCATGGTTCGCCGCCAGTCCCCAACGACATAGTCTTTCGGGGTCGGACAGCAGGGTAAGGTTATGCTTGTCGGCCAAGCGGCTATATATATGCGGGTTGGGCGTGACTACGACCAGGTCACGTTCATAGGCTTGTCTGAGGACCGCGTGGGTCGGCTCCTCCAGCAGAAAATCGACCAGACGATTGTAGACAATGTCTACCCGGACGCCGCCGAGCGTCAGCACATCACCTTCGAGCTTCAGATCGCGAGGATCGCCAATCAGCGCTTCGAATCCGACCGCCCGCAGCTGGGTCTGAGCGAGCCTGAACTCCGGATAAAGTGCCTGCGCCAAGGGATCATCATCAAGGATGGCAAACGTTTCCGGCGTCCCTTTCCCGTTCTGCAGCCGCCACTCATTGCGAAACATCTCTCCGACGTGCTGCTGAAACGTCGCTGGCCCCGGAGTCTCGAAGCCGGCTACGACGCCCGCGCAGCAGGCTTGCTGCGACCGGGCGAGAACGGCGTTCAGGAAGGCACCTCCGGCGTTGGTGTTGATCTCAATGAGCTTGGGGCCGGCGGGTGTCACGTGGAAGTCGTAACCCATGAAGGCACCCAGAGGACCCGGATCCCGACGCGCGAGCGGCGGGGTCCAGGCCAAGGCCACTTCGCGATAAGCGGGCAGCACGACAGCCACCTCCGCCGCCGCCACCACGTCCATCATCCGGCCGAGCGTCTCTGCGGGCAAGAAGACGGGGGACCGCGCGAACAACCAGGGGTGGGTTTCAGCCAGTTCACTGGCGAACCCGGGGATCTCCGTCTCGCGATCGAGTGCGGCCGCGAGGGCTGCCTGATCCACCCCCACGCAAAAGCAGCCGCCGTTCAGCTGGTCTGCACGTACGGAGCCGGCCAAGGGCGACAGATCAGACATCAACGAACGAGCCTCCTTCTGGGTGGCGAACCGACTTGCTCTGCGTCGAGTCACCGGTCGAGGCCAAGCAGCCGGGAAGCATGGCGTGCGATCATCCGTTCTTCGTCAGTGCGGATCATCCAGACGGTGACAGGACTACCAGCTGCGCTCAAGCGTCCAGTCCCGCGGCTATTGGCGGCCGGGTCAAGCTCGACACCCAGCCAGGCGAGCCGTGCACAGATCTTCTCCCGGATGCGCGGTGAGTTCTCGCCGATGCCGGCGGTGAAGACCAGGCCGTCAAGCCCCTCCAGCCCCCCCGCCAGGGTCGCGACCTCGCGCGCCGCCCGGTAGACAAACAGATCGACCGCCTCCCGAGCGGCAAGGCTGTCGCTCTCCAACAGGACACGGATGTCGTCGCTGAGGCCCGAGATGCCCAGCAGGCCAGAGCGCCGGTAGAGCAGATCGACGAGTTCAGCGGCGTCGAGCCCCGCGACTTGCTGCAGGTAGAGCACCACCCCAGGGTCCAGGCTCCCGCAGCGCGTTCCCATGACTAGGCCGTCGAGCGGGGTGGCCCCCATGGTGGAATCGACGCTGCGACCGTCCCTGAGTGCGCAGAGGCTCGCGCCCGAGCCAAGATGGGCCGTGACCACGCGTCCGGTCGCTGTCGACGGATCGAGCGTCGCGAGCTGCTCCGCTACAGACTCGTAGGACAGACCATGAAAGCCGTATCGACGAAGCCCCTTGGCTTCCCAGCCCCTGGGCAGGCCCAACCGATCCACCACCGGCTCGTGACCGCCATGAAAGGCAGTATCGAACGCCACGACCTGGGGCAGATCGGGATAGGCGTTCCGGAGCGCCTGGACTCCCGCAAGTCCCTGTTGCTGGTGCAGAGGCGCGAGCGGGGTCAGGACCGCCAGGCTATCCAGGACCGCCTCAGAGGCGACGACCGCCTGGCTGAAGTCCGGCCCGCCGTGCACGACACGATGTCCGACCGCGGCCACGGGCCGGGTCAGACGCGCCTCAACCCACCGCAATAGGTCCGGTGCCGTGTCTCTGCCCCTGTCCACCCAAGGGGCCTCAGTCAGGACAACGCCGTCAGTATCCAGGCTCAAGACCCGTCGGCCCGGGCCGTGGAACTCGATCCGGCCACGCATCACCGATGTAAGAGCCCCCCGGGCGGTTTCGAACGCGCCGAATTTGACCGTGGAGGATCCGGTGTTGAGAGCGAGGATGGACGGCATCCTGGCGATGGTCCCTGATTGGCGCACGTCCGGCGTGCCTATCATGTCCTGACGCGGCCAACCCGCTCTCCTTACGCTTCCGGCAGCGCCGACCGCGGTAGTCGCCTCCCCTGCGATCCCGGCCCGGCGTAATGGCTTGGCCCGGCGTCACACAGGTAGCGACGTTCCGTCTCGCCCTGAGAGATCCCACCCAGACACGCTTCCCCGGCACCGACTGGTGGTCGCACGACGCCGGACATTTCGTCGAGACGATGTTCGGCTGAAGAGCGAACCCCCATTTCGGACCTTTTCAAATCCTCAGCTTTGCCCTTGTCGGCGGCGGCTTCTGGCTGATCTCGTGCTCACCCTGGCGATGTTCCCAGTGCTGGCTCGTTTACTGGCGGCTTACCAGGGGTGAGGAGCGCGAGATCGACGCCCGCGTCACACTTCAATACAGGGTCTACAGGCTGGCCACACCGGCCTTCGTTCCGCGACTGCGACGAAGGGGCGGGCTCGCCCGTTCTCGCACCTGAAATATCCGTCCGGCCTGACCTCCATCAAGACCTTTCACTCCCACCTCTAGACATCCATAAGCGTCGGAGGATTCGAAACGGTGTTCGAAGCGCGCGGCTCAATTCGATGTCAATCTCGCCCGTTGCTACTAACTTGAACAAATCGGCTAATACGCATCACAAACACTGACCCCTCATAAATTCGGTTTCAAATAGTCTTGATGGGATCATTTGACCTAAACAATGTTCGCGCGCAGATTCCGAACATATCCTGCTTTTCGATTGAAGAACGGGACTTGTCAGATGAACGCCCAACGTACCTCCGCATCGGGTGCGCCAACCGCAGGGTTTCGCCAGGTTGTTCTGGTGCCAGCACTAGCTTGTCCGCAGGAAATTCTGCGCCTCGTGGAATTGAGCCTTCAAAAGGGACGAGCTGCTCATTTGCGCTTCCTGAGGCAACGCCTTCGGTCGAAGGAAGATGCCGAGGATGTTCTGCAGGAGTTCGCTCTGAAGGCCACGCAGGGCGTGCGATACCTGACCAATCCCGGCAAGATCGATGCATGGCTCGGCATCGTCCTGCGCAATGCCCTGTTCGATCTTTACCGTCGAAATGCGAGCCGTACCCGGCTGAACGAGGCCATGCTGTCGGAGCTTCCCGTATCCACCGGAGATGATGCGCCTGAGAGCCTGGACCGGGCGTTGCAGTGCCTGTCCAGCGCTCTCGGCGACCTCAAACCGGAAACCGCCCAACTCCTGCGGCGCGCCGAGCTCCAGCAGACGCCTCTCAAGGTAATCGCCCGTGAGATGCAGCTCACCGCCAACAACGTCGGCGTTCGGGTGCACCGGGCCCGCGCTACGTTGCGCCGGGCGATGCAGGTGCGCTGCGGCTCCTGCTCCGACCCCTGCGCTCTTGCGGCACGGTGGCGATCAGCCGTCGGCCCGACAGGTCAAACCTCGACCGCAGCAGCGCGCAGAAGCGGCGGATGAATCAGGTGCGCAGCGACGTCTGATCCGAATCCTGCACTCTTACGGCACTGCAGAGACCAGTCGTCGGGTCTGCGCGTCAGCCTTCAATCTCGATCATGTCGCCATGGGAGGCCGCATAGTCCAGCGCATAGGCCAGTTCGCCCGCCGTCTCGGCGTGCACTGTCAGCAGAGGCTGGCCAACTGCGACTTCAGTTCCCAGGCGCACCTGCATCTCGACGCCGGCCGCCTTCCGTTCGGGTGCCCCCGCCAGCTTGGCCAGAGTGGCGATCTGGCGGTTGTTGATCAGGATGACGCGGCCGGATCGACTCGCATGAATTGGTGTTCGCTGGGCCGCGACGGGCGGCGTCCGCATACCCCCTTGCGCCTCGCAGATCCGCTGAAATTTAATCCAGGCGCGACCGTCGGCAATGACCGCTTCGGCAGTGGTGGCCCCAAGACCAGCCTCCGCCGCGCCGGCGAGTTCGAGCGCAGCACCCGCCAACAGACAGGCGCGTTGGCGAAGATCCTGCGGCGCTTCGGGACTATTCTGCAGTACCGAAAGTATATCGAGCGCTTCCAACGCCGGTCCAATGCCGACGCCGACCGGTTGGGTCCCGTCGGTCTGAACGCAGCGAGCCTTCAGGTCGAACCGTGCTGCGATCTCTATGAGACGCTGCGACAGCTTCCCGGCGGCTTCTCTTGTGCGCACTTTGGCGGTCGCACCAACGGGAAGGTCCAGCACCACATGGGTCGAACCTGCCGCGATCTTCTTTGACAGGACCGAGGCGATCAGCTGCCCTTCGGTGTCCACATCCAGAACGCGCTCGACCCGGATGAAGATATCATCGACGGGGCTTAGCCTCACGGCCCCGCCCCAGACGACGCAGCCCCCCTCGGCTTCCACCACGCGACGCATGGCGGGCAGATCGAGATCGACCGGCGCCAGGGTTTCCATGGTGTCGGCTGTGCCCGCCGGCGAGGTGATGGCCCGCGAGGATGTCTTGGGGGTAACCAGGCCGCAGGCGGCAAGAATGGCCACCACGATCGGCGTCGTGCGGTTGCCCGGAAGACCGCCGACGCAGTGCTTATCCATTACGACGTCGGACGCCCAGTCGAGCTGCTCTCCCGCCCCGACCATGGCGCGTGTGAGGGCTACGGTCTCGGCGTCATCCAGCGGCAGGACCGAAGTCGCGGTGAGGAAGGCGGCGAGGTGAATGGGGGTGTACTGGCCCGCGGCCACGTCCCGGATGATGCCGTCTATCGCTGTGTCGTCCAGCCTGGCACCGTAGATGCGCCGTCGCACGCTGGACATGGATTCGATCGCGGGCGCGTGCCGCACGGTGACGGGGTCACCAGCCTTTACGCCCAGCGCTCGCCAAGCTTCCTCGGAGAGCGCGGCCTCGTCCATGGCGAGAACGCTGCCGTCCATCTGATAAAGGGTGGCGTAGACCTCCCGGTCTGCGGACTTCACCACGACCTGCGACCGGGCCGACAAACCCTCCGAGCGGCAGGCGGGGCAATCCCGACGCATCAGTACGATCGAGTCGTGCTGGGCGTGGAGGCCGAAGCGGCGCGCTTTCAAGGGCGCTGCCGCCTCGGGGGCGTTTTTGACCATGTCGCTCACAGTTCGTGACGCTCCATCATCTCGGGGATAACGCAGTCCCATCCGAACCGGTCCTGGATCCGGACCCGCAAGGCGTCGGACGCATGGGGCTCGCCATGGACGATGAAAGTTTTGCGTGGCGGCCGCTTGATCCCGGAAAGCCAGCGCAGAATTTCCTCGTAGTCAGCGTGGGCCGAAAGCATCGGCAGGGTAGCCACCTCCGCGTTAATCGGAACCCACTGACCGTGGATTTTCACTTCCCTGGCACCTTCGACCATCGACCGACCTCGGGTGCCGGCCGCCTGGTAGCCCGAGAAGAGTATGGTGTTGCGGCGATCCGGGCCGAAGGCCTTGATGTGGTGCAACACCCGGCCGCCCGTCGCCATCCCGCTTGCCGCCAGGATCACTTTCGGCATGGGACTGGCGGTGATCTTCTTCGACGCTTCGACGTCCCGCACATAGGTGGCGATCCCGCACGCGGCCTCGCAGACGTCGCGCGGCATGCGATGATCCTCCAGGTGCGCGCACAGGAGGTCGGTCGCGTTGATCGCCATGGGACTGTCCATGTAGATCGGCACCAGGCCGATGCGGCCCGCCTCCTTCAGTTGCCAGAGATGGTACAGCAGCGACTGGGCGCGACCGACGGCGAAGGTAGGGATGACAATCGTGCCGCCCCGCGCGGTGGTTCGCTCGATAACGTCCCCCAGGGTCTGAGTGGGGTCCTGCGGATCATGGAGCCGGTCCCCGTAGGTCGACTCGACCACGACGTAGTCCGCCTCCGTCACCGGCTCCGGATCGACCATGGTGGCGTCGCCGTAACGGCCGAGATCCCCGGAGAACAGAATCCTCGTTCCGTTCCACGTCACCTCGGCCGTCGCGGCCCCGAGAATGTGCCCGGCCCGGCGTAGCATGAGGGAGGCACCGCCCGGCAAACGGACCTCTTGCCGAAAGGCCGTGGAAGAGAAGCGCTCCACGGCCCGCTCGGCGTCGTGCACGCCGTAGAGGGGTAGCGCAGTCTTGTGCTTCGAGTAGCCGTACCGGTTGGCGTTCTCGGCGTCCTTTTCCTGAATATGACCGCTGTCCCGCAGGATAATCTCGGCGACGTCCCGCGTCGCCGCGCTGGCCAGGATCGGCCCCCGAAAACCGTCCTTGACCAATTTCGGCAAATAGCCCGAATGGTCAAGATGGGCGTGGGTGAGGACTACGGCGTCGATGCTGGAGGGCTTGATCGGAAACGGATCCCAGTTCTGCTCGCGGAGCTTCTTCAGACCCTGAAAGAGACCGCAATCGACGAGGATACGGCGGCCATCCGATTCCAGCAGATGCTTGGAACCGGTGACTGTGCCTGCGCCGCCCAGACTTGTGAGGGTGATCACGATGTTGCTCCTTCGTATGTCATGCGGGCTGCAGGATGCGGGGATGAGCCTTGCCGGCCACGGCAGCGGCCTCCTCGAGCGTCAGGACCTCGTGCGGGTCAATACCCAGCAGTTCAACCGAAGCGGCGACCGCGTGCGCCCAGGTACAGCGGTTGGCGAATAGGAGGCCGGCCGTGTCGAGCGTTCCGCCGCGGCTCAGATAACCGAGCGCCCGGGTGCGCTCCGGCCCTCCGTCGAGGCGACGCAACAGCCCAAGCATCGGTTCCGGGCGGGTATGGGTGAGGATCAAACGGGGAAGACGTCGGGGAAAGAGTGCTTCGAGCTCCTCGGCCGAGGCAGCGTGGGCGGCTTCGATCTCGTCTCTCGGGACCCGGAACCGCCCGGGCTCGAGCAGGGCCGTTACACAGGCGCGACGGCCACTTCGATTGAGCCGCGCGGCCGCCGCCAGCGCCTCTCGCGCCTGATAGGCGCCGACCGCAACGATCTGGATCTCGGCCCTGTCGAGATCCCCTCCAATGAGGGCTGCGCCGCGTTCCCAAAGATCCAGGCCTCCCTCCCCGCTGAATACCTGGGGCAAGATCCTTTTGGGCGTGATCAGACAGGCGACCTCGCCGCGCCGGCCGTAGACCCCGCGGAGCGTGGCAACGGCGCTGTTGGCATCTACAGGGAACAGCACACGGGCGGTGTCCGACATCTCTCCGAGCAGGGCCTCAGCGAGGGTTGGATCCTGGTGCGATTGTTCGTTCTTGCCGTTCTCCCAAGTGTGGGATGTGGCCAGGAGCGGGACGGCGAGCCATCCTGGGACCTGACCGCTCTCGCGCTGATGGCGCGCGAAAATGATCTCCTGGCGCAGAAGACCCAGCATCTTCACCGCAAACGCTTCGTAGCTCACGATGAGATTGAGGCCGCCCTTGTTGCCGAGTGCGGCACCCGCGACCGCCTCTTCATTGAGAGCGGTGATCACGGCCCCGTCGATCGCCTCGGCGACGCCGGCTTCCGGTCGGTTCACCCTGTGGCGAAGCCGGTCGAGCGTGCGCCCCATGCCGTTGCTTCTAAGCTCGTCGGGATTGCCCAGGCGCACGCGCAGATCCGGGTTGGCGTCGACGAATTCCACGAACCAGTGATCGATCACCTCCATCGGCGACCTCGGCCCGTCCGACCAATCCGGGACGGGTCTCATGGGTGCCGGCGGCGCCCGCCGCGCGGCCGGATGGCTGCTCTCCAAGGGGCGGCGCTGCAGACTGTGGGTTGTGAGAGCCCCCAGCGCGGCTTCAAGTTCGCTTTTTTGCACGAACAGCGCCGCCGCCGCCGCGTTGAAAGCGGCTCGCGCTTGCTCGCTTGCGCGGGGGTCGCCCTCCAGCGGCAGGTTATGCGCCCGGTTCGTACCAGCCCCGGGAAAACCGAACCCCTTGACCGCCCGGGCGATCACATAGGGCAACGGCGCTGGATAGACCCGGTCGGGATCCGCCTTGAAGCGTGCCATCCGCTCTTCGGAGTCGAGAATGGCCCACGCCACCGCGGCCGGATCGTGTCCGTCGATCTGGACCGGGTCGAAACCGTTCAGCCGCAGGTGCCGTTCGAGCCAGCACGCGCCGCCGTCCTGGGCGATCTCGGTGCGCTCCTCAATGCGGCGCCCGTTGAGGATCATGATCGGCGTCGCCAGACCGCTGTCCTCTGCCCGCCACCAGCGCGGAGACCAGTCGGAGCCGCGCTGCTCCTCGAAAGCACCGTCGCTGAGAAAGGCGACCAGACTCTCGCCGGGCAGCGGGATGTGGACGTATTCGAGCTCGGCGAACCCGAGGTAGCCGCCCTCCGAGATGGCCCCGGCGGTGTCCGGCCCGGCGTGGCTGCCGAGCGGCGTGGCGGGCCGACCGTCGGCTCCTATGGCATAGCTGTAGAAGTCCGAAACGAGCTGGGACAGGCCGGCGTCCGAACGGCTGTAGCGACCCTTCTGTCGGGGCGACACATCGCCGGTGAGGGCATTGACCGCCTCAATGGCGGCCACGCAGTGCCCCTGGCCCATGATCCACGACCGCGTGGTCCCGGACAGGGCGTTCGCCAGCAGATAGCCGACGAAGGCGGTGACCATGTTCAGGGATCCGCCGGTATGGCCCTCCGGCGGGACCTTGAAAGCCTCCGCCGGCAGGGGCGCACCGGACAGGTCGACACGGCGTGCGTAAGTCATGTGCGCCACCAGCCACATTCCGGCGCTCGCGAGCCGATCTGCAGCGGCCACCAGACGGTAGACCGACTCCTCGTCCGGGCTGAGGCCGCGCCGCACCAGACGCTGCGCCATGCTTTCGATCCGCGTGATTGTTTCGGCGCGTCGGGCCAGCGGCCCATAGCCGGATCTCCACGTTTCCGCCCAAGTGATCGACACGGTTCCGCCTTGCCATAAACAGGCGGGCGCAGTGCCCGCTCTGGAGATAAGACGTCCCCTACCCGGAACGCTTACATCGTTGCGGAGAGACCGACAGCGGGATCGCCCATTCCACGCCGGTGCGCACCGGCCGGGCGCGCCAACCCCGCCCTGACCTTCCGGGCATCACGGTCAGGGAGACCGGCTGTCCCTCCGACCGGGTGATGCCGGATCGGCACGCAGGTCGATCAGATCCGTCTTACCGAAGGTTTTGCTGTAATCCAGGATCGAGAAGATGGTCGGGCGCAGGCGAACGACCGCGACACCCTCCAGAACCTCAGCCGGCGCAGGACGTCCAGATCTGGGAAACTTCTTCAGAACAAGATCAGCCACTCTCGCGAGCTCGGTGTCGTCGGTAACGCGCTCCGCCTCAGCCGCGAGGGAGAGCGCCTGGATGTCTCTCGAGGTCTCGAAGCCGAGCGTGACGGTCGCCGACACCCGGGGGTCCCGGACGATGTTGCTGATCTTTTGCGACAGAGGATCCGTCCCGAAATAAAGATTCAGGTCGTCGTTCACGAAACTGACGACGGTGGCGTGCGGCCAGCCATCTTCGCGCACTGTCGCCAGGGTGAGGGTCCCGGCCTGGCCGAGAATGGAGAGGATCAGCCGCCTCTGCTCAAACTCCACTACACACCCTCCAACGTGTCGGGGACATCGGACGGAGACGGGCGGAGCATGTCGCGGCTCCGCCGCCCTGTCCTCGAGCGATCAACCCGGATGGCGCTCAAGCCAGGATTCCAGTTCCGCGACTTCCCGTGTCTGTGCGTCAATGACGGCCTGCGCCATACGGCGGGCCTCCACATCCGTCGCATCGCTCGCCAGAAGAGCCCGCGACATCGCGATGCCCCCCTGGTGGTGGGCGATCATCTTGCGCGCCCAGATCCGTTGGGTGTTCACATCGGTCGCCATCATCATGGCGCGGTGCATGCCCATCTCGGCCTCCGAGAAGGCGGTCCGAGGCATGTTCATCCCCGGGGGCATGGCATGATCCTGGCCCATCATGCCGTGACCCTCTCCGGCGTGTGGCATGCTCATCCCGGCCATCGGCCGATCCGGCATCGCCGTTCCGGAGTCCGCGGCGGTGGCGGCGCACCCGGCGGCTCCGAGCAGGGAAAGAATCGACACGGCGACCGCAGTCCGCCTGACGGAGCGTTGAGTGACTTCAAACATGGAGGAGATCCTATGGATCACGCCACCTGCCAACAGAACGTGACGTCCCGATCGCGGCGGCTTCTGATTCAACGAACACCGGCGTGCTTGGTTCAGTTCAGCTGTCAAAGCGCGCTCTCGGTCGAACCGGAACAGGGTGGGCTGAGCATCCGGGGCAGGCCGAGGCTGAGCACGACGCCAATCCCAGTCAATGTCGACATGATGAGGAACGACCCACCGGGCAACCAGGCGACATCATACAACAGGCCCCCCGCGGCCGAACCGACGGCCGCCCCTAGGCTTGCCGCGGCGGTTTGCCGGCCGAGTTGGAGCCCCTGCGCCCTGCCGGCCCGGCTGGAGATCCAGTAGACTAGGATCGGTGTCAGTATGCCGGCGCTTGCCGCCACCGCCCCGATCACCGCGAGCATCCAACTGAAATTGGTCGCGCGTGGCAGCAAAAGCAGTCCGATCGTCAGGACGACCAGGGCAGGCGCGATCATCCAACGGGTTGTTGAGGGTCTGACCCAGGGCGAGAACACCATCGCTTGCACCACGATCATCACCACGCTGCACTCCGTGAACATAAGGGCGATCTGGGTCGTGCTCATGCCCAGTTCCTGTTTCCCACGAAGCGACAGACCGACCTCGAATACCCCGACCCCGGCGGCAACGATGAACGCCAGAATCAGTAGTTTGGGAATCAGCCAGCGACTTGTCACCGCCACGGCCAGGTCGGGCCTGCTCACCTGCACCCGGTGCCTGGTTCGCGGCAAGACGAAGACTGCGGCACCGGCCACGGCAAAGGCGAGAACGGCGGTCGCGCCCAGCGGAAACGCTAGAGACCCCATCGGATCGCTACTCGAGACCAGATCCGCGGCAGCGCTAGCGATGAACACGCCCAGCATCGGCCCCAGCAGGAATCCCGAGATGCCCGACAGGCTGACGAATGTCAGCCGGCGCGCCCGCGCCTCCTCGGTTGCCGCCAGATCGCCGATGGTGGCCAACGCAACTGGTGTAACCGCAGCGGCGAACAGGCCGCTTAGAACCCGTTCCGCATAGACGGCGACGAGGCTCTCAATGAAGGCAAACACCAGCATGGTGGCGCCGAAACCCACAAGCCCGATCAGCAGGATCGCCCGACGTCCATACCTGTCGGACAGGCGCCCCCACATCGACGCGAAGAGAAACAACGACAGCATGTAAAGGCCGGTCAGCAAGCCCGTTGACTGGGAAATCTCCCCGACCTCCGCCCCCGCGCCAAGCAGCCGCTCGATGATGAACGGCAGCAACGGAAGGAGAACGCCGAAGCCCATAGACACCGTAAAGACCGCTGCCATGAGGACGGCCATCGTCGCGGTCGGTATGCCTTGCGGAGCGAGGTCTTTCATGCGGCCGCCGTCGGTAACGGGGAGGCCGCGGGAGCCTCGCCCGGGCGGTGGATGCCAGTCAGTTTGGTCCGCTTCAACATCAAGGCGATGACATTATAGCCGACCGCCCACGGCAGGTTCTGATGTATCTTCCCGAGCGTAGCCAGCGACAGCTCGACGGCACCCACGACGTCGAACGGGTCACTCTTGATCAGCACGATATCAGCACTCGCCATGGCGACGTCGGTGCCTGCGCCAATGGCGAAGCCGACGTCGACCTGGGTCAGGGTCGGGGCGTCGTTGACGCCGTCGCCGACCATGCCGACCTTTCTGCGTTGCGCCTGGAGCTCCTTGACCTTGCTCGCCTTGTCGCCGTGCAGGACGTCAGCGAACACTTGGCCTGCGCTTCCCGCATGGTCCCCATGTGCCTCGGCAGGCACCGGCCCGTCTCGACCGGACGCGCTTTTGACAGGCTCGGCGTGATCCTGACAGACAAGCTTGAGCATAGCCTCGCCGGCGCAGGAGAAGCCACATGCTTTGGTCGCGGTCATGACTGCGGACAGGTTGGTCCTGGACGCGTCGTAAGCAACCGTCGCGGAATCAGAAACTGCGTTCACCGACACACGACCGACTCTATCAATACGGCCCTGTCGTTTCTGGGTCCCTCCCGCCCCAAGGATCGAGAACAGATTGCCAACGTCGAGTGTGCGGATGGTCATGGCTGCGTTCCGTCTGGTGACGAAGGATCCGAAGGATGCCCCGTTCGATTGTCTGCGCCCCGCCCTGGAGCGATGGGCTATAGCCGTCGCGTCTACATTGGGAGCGGGTTTCTAGGTAGTCCGGGACCCGGCTTCAGAGAACAGACCGCCTTCGATGCCCATGGCCAGATCTGTTGCGGCGATCGAGCGGCGTCCCGATATCTCGCGACCGTCGAGCGCCCTTATGGCGTCTATCGTCTCCGGCACCACGATCGCCTGGTTGTCGACCATATAGGCGTAGAAGAGTTCATCGCCCTGCACCTTGAGCATGTTGGCCCAGAGCGCCACCTCATAGAGGTCGCTGCGAGATCGGCACCGATCCGCCATCAGCTCCTTGACGGCGTTGAGGGCGTTAAGACCGTACGCATCCTTCATCAGCAGAATGCGTGATGAGGATCGCAAGGCGTCGAGCACCTCGTCCTTGTCCGCCGTCCGGGTCATCTGGATCGACCAGTAGTGGAGATGGGCGATCGTCTCCGGAACCCTGACGGCCATGGTCACCACATCGAGGTCAGGATCGACGGTTTGGGCGTCGGGGCCCTGGTGACTGGGGATTTCGGGCTCCGGAACGAGGGTATTCATGATGCCGCCCAGGTGACTTTCCCACGGATCGGTCGCGCGTCGAAGCAGGACGCCGCGGGCCCGAAGGAGCAATCCTGCGCGTTTGAGAGCGCCCAGCGTCCGCACCGTCGCTGTGGTGTTGCAGGAGACGACCCGGGTCGCCTCGCGCCCGACCGCCGTCTCGAAATTGGCCTCCGAGACGAAGGAATGGCCGGTGACCGCGTGCTTCTCTCCGCCCTGCAGGACGAACTTCAGTCCCCGGTCCCGGTAGAGCGGGACATTGTCGGCCGCCACCCGCTTGGGCGTGCAATCAACGATGACATCGGCCTCATCCAACAGATCGTCCAGGTCGCCGGCCGTCGGCACGCCCGCGGCACGAAGTTCAACGCCTGCCTGGGGCGTGGCGGCAAAAAGCTGCACACCCCGGTCCTGAAGGACACGCGTGCGCCAGTCCGTCGCGACGTCAGCGACCCCTACAAGGGTCATATCCCTCTGGACCCGGACCGCATCGGCGACCCGTTTACCGATGACGCCGTACCCGTTCACGGCGACCCGCGTTGGTTTTGTCATGACGACATCTCTCCTCGTAGTCCAAAAGCAGGTAACAGGCGGGAAGCACATTGACGCTGATCAATGATTGGTTCCAGTGACGCGTGTCGTTCCTTAAGAACGACGGGTGAGGCCGTAAATTTGACGCCGATGACGGAAGACGCGAAATCATGAGCGGGTCGCCGCATTCGCTGACTACGGTCATTTGAGATTGCAGCTGGTACCCACATCAACCAGTCCACCCAGAGTCATCCCTTCCGGGGGTAGCAACCGCGCACCAAATACCTTGCCTGAGCACGCGATAGCCGATGACACCTGCTCGAATTTGTTCGGAAACATGAGTGAGATTGTCTAGGCTTAATGAGCTGCCGGATAGGACATCAGCAGTTCCACCTAACCGGGTTGGTGATGATGGAAAACTAAGTGTGGACCATGTAATCTCGAGTAAGGGGAGCAGCGGTCGGCTGCCGCGCCAGTTGGATCTGGAATACCATCAGGCCTCCGACGCGGAATGCGGCCTCACAGACAGCGAGATAATATTCCCACATCCGGCAGAAGCGCTCGTCGTAGAGTGCGGCGGCCTGCGCCCGCCGAGCCTGAAAGCGTTCCGACCAGTGCCGCAAGGTCTCGGCATAGTGTAGCCGAAGAATCTCAACGTCGGTCACCCACAGGTCATTCTTCTCGACGCTGGCCAACACCTCGGAAAGCGACGGACAATAGCCACCAGGAAAGATGTATTTGTCGATCCACGGATCACTGTCGCCCGGTGGATTGCGGTGGCCGATCGCGTGAATCACGGCCAATCCATCCGGAGCGAGCCGGCGACGGACCACATCGAAGAATTCGCCGAAGTGCGGCACCCCGACATGTTCGAACATGCCGACCGAGACAATTCGGTCAAATATGCCTGATGAATGTCGATAGTCTTGCAGGTGAAATCGCACTCGATCATCAAGGCGCTCCTCTCGCGCGCGCTTTTGCGCAAGCGCCAACTGCTCCTTCGACAGCGTAAGGCCGTCGACCTCTACCCCATGATTCCTCGCAAGGTCGAGCGCGAGACCACCCCATCCCGATCCGATGTCTAGGACGCGAGCGCCAGGTTCGAGGCAGAGCTTCGCGGCGAGGTGCCGCCTCTTCTTCATCTGGGCTTCATCAAGTGTTTCAGCACCAGTCTGGAAGTAGGCACATGAATACTGGAGATCTTCATCAAGGAACAGTTTGTATAGATCTTTCGACAGATCATAATGGTGGGCTACATTGTCCCGCGCGCGCTCGACCGGATTATGACGCTGTAGCCTCTGGACCCGAGCCGCGAAGCTACGAAGAATCTGGGCCTCCTTGGTCAGAGCCTCCGCCGCAGCCACCGCGATGAGAAGGAAGTCGCGCAATGAACCGTCCTGTAAGATGAGGTCGCCATCCATATAGGCTTCGCCCGCCCGGAGGCTGGGGCTGGCGAGCAAGCGAGCCGGTACTTCAGGATCGGTCAGGCGCACGGTCGCGAAGGGCCTAGTGCCCGTCCCGAACTCGTGACGCCCGTTCCAAGGATCGAGGACAACGAGCGTTCCGTACTTGACGGCCCGTTCCAGCACCTTGGCCAGCACCGTGAATGCTGCGCGATCGGGTGAAACAGCACGCAGGGCTTTTTTCAACATCGGATGGTCTCTTCTTGCCCTGTGGATTGGCATCAGGATTTCACGAATAAGACGGTGAACCCGCCAGTGCCTTACAGTTGCGGTTTACCAATGTTGACAGAGTGAAATCGTTGGGTCGTTCATCCATGTCCGAGCGTCGCCCGGCGGGCGGATTGAACCATGGGGCCGCGTGGGGTTTTGCTGACATGTGGATCCGCAAACTTTGGCATTCCGACCGCAAATTCCCAGCAGCGGGGCTGGAAGCCGACACGCACGCACGAACACCTTCCAGTGGCGATGATGACACTCCGGCGCAGTCCTTGCTGCTACTCTCGCAGCCCTCAGCTCCATGACAATGTTCAGCGTCCGCCTGCGCTGCTGAAGCGCGACAACGTCAAAGGCTGCAAGCCCGCCCAAATTTCGATCTGCCCCGAAGGCATTCTGACGTCGCTATGGCTGGCGAGCGTCGATTTGGATTTCGAACCTAACGGAGTGCTGACGATCAGACGCGGTCGCAGTGGCCTGAACCGTTCGAATCCAACGGCGTCCGGCCCGATATACAAGTTTAGCGCAACCGCTCTAGCAAGAGGCACGAAATAGACCGGCCTCCGCTCCGGCCCGCAACCGTAGCGGTACAGGATGCGACTTAAGGCAGGGACGTTGGTCCGGTAGGATGTTGGCTTGGCGATGGCCCAGAGGTCCGTTCGGAAAGCCTCTAACGCAGGGCGTCACTGTCCTAGGCGCGTTCAGCCAGCAGGATACCTCCGACACCGACGGTGCCCAGCAGGTTCGCGGCCGAACGGCAACTCGAAAGGCGCTGCGACTTGTTCGCCTTCCGGAAACCAATTGCCTTCCAACCGACTGAAGGGACAGTCCTCCTGTCGTTGAGATTGTTCACCCCTTCCACGAGCACAATAGCAACGCTAATCTCAGCTGGGCGGCCAGCGGTGCCGGGACGGCGCGAGGATTGCGGATGATAGAGCCGAGCGATGCATCAGTGACGCTTTCAGTGGACACCGAAGATGCGGCCAAAGTCGCCGACGATGCCGTTCGAAGGGAACTGGTCGAATGCCATCGCGCTTTTCTGATGTTCCTTCGTCGGCGTCTCAGCAATCACGCCGACGCCGAGGAGGTGCTGCAGGACTTCATGGAGCGTGCGCTGAAGCGCGCCGGCGACCTGCGAGACATCCAGTCCTTGCGTGGCTGGTTGAGCCGGGTTCTAGCCACCACACTCATCGACCATCATCGTCGGACTTCGCGTCGCAAAGAAACGCTCCGCGAACCCAGTGAGATGGAAGATATTGCCTTCGTACCCGACGACGAAATAGATGCGGCCGTTTGCCACTGTCTTTATCGACTCCTGCCGACGATCAAGGCAGATTATAGCGACCTTATTTGGCGTATAGATCTGCTTGGTGAGCCCCGCGATCAGGTCGCCGTTAGCGTTGGACTCAACTTGAACAACGTCAATGTCAAACTACACCGCGCCCGCCGGGCGCTCAAGGCTCGCCTGGAGGATGTCTGCCTGACCTGTCCGGAGCACGGTTACCTAGACTGCCAGTGCGACACGGGAAGTCACATCCGCGATATCCGCCAAAAGTGACGGCAGGGAGGTTTGAGCCCGTCTCAAAAGTGCATCTTCGCTCAAATTCCCTGCGGGGCGTTCAACAACCACAAGGGCCCGACCAAGAGCTTCGACTGGGTGCGCGAGCACAATGGGGCGGTCAACTGGCTGGATGTGATCCTCGGCCGCGCGCCGGTGACGACCTCCTATGAACCGGGCTCGCTGGTCGAGGTGGCCCAGCATGACGGGTCCGTCCTGATGCTGCGCAAGGTCGCCCAGGACTACGACGCGACAGACTGGGTCAAGGCCACGGCCCATCTGCATGAACGGCAGGCCGTCGGCGAGATCTTCACTGGCCTGCTCTATGTCGATCCCGAGTCAGAAGACCTGCATGACGCCCTCGCGACGGTCGCCAAACCTCTCAATGCCATGTCCGATGCTGAACTGACCCCCGGAGCGACCGCCCTCGACGGGATCAACGCGGCGCTGCGCTAATCAACCAGAGTCTCGGCAGCCATCAGAAGTATATGGTTGATATCGTGAGCAAGAAGCGCCGCTCCGCTTCACCCATAGACGGTCGGTCGAAGAGCCCGCAGGAAAACCTGAACCTGTCGAAAAACTCGAGTCTACCGGTCCCCTCCGTCGGTCGAAATGGAAGACGCTCCTACGCTGACTTGTGAGGACCCCGCCGAGGTCGAACCTTCATCGCTACCTTGCATGATGCTAACTTTGTCAGAAGTAACGATTTCCGGGTGAACCTCAGTATTGCGAAGAAGGTTCGTCAGCGGATTCTATACCGCGAGCTCGTACCGGTATATCCCGACCAAAACGTCGAGCACCTCGCCCACGTCGTCGACGCGGTAGGGAACCGGTAAAGAGTGGAACCGGTTGGGTTCATTTTGCTCCATACCATGACGTCAAATCCAGAAACGTTTCATCGTTAGCCTATCAGCACCATACGGGAGCTTGCCTCAGATCACGTGCCTGACCAGCCGCCAGAAGTCTTTTCTGAGACTGACGTTAAACCCTGGCGAAGCAGATGTGATCAACGGCAGCCTGATCACCGTCTAGGGCGGCGTGGTGGCACCGGATGGTAATGAGTGCGCGAAGGGTCAAAAAGCTGGCGATCCGGCTAGGGGCTTGTGTGGTTTTGGATATGCTGGAGGTAGGCGATCAGGTCCGCTACCTCGTCCCCCTCCAGGGCGATTTGAGGCATATCCGGATGCCCATTGGATATGCCCTCGGCAAAGGCTTCCTGCAGGTCCGTCACAGGATAGCGAGTCCCGAGGTGGCGTAGCGCAGGGGCGGTCGGACGAGGACTGTTGCCCACAGGTCCGACGGCGTGACACGCAGCGCAACGACTGTCCACGAGCGCCCTGCCCCGCGCCACTGCGTTCACGTCCACGGCTTCTGCTGGATAGTATCGGGCGGCTTCGGCAGTCCGTTCAGCTTCGCGATTTGTCGGCCCAGCCGTACATCCCATCAGCAGCAATACGCCGACAATCGCGATCAACCGCAAAACGTTCTCCAAACCAGTTCCGGCTCCGCAACTTTTTCATAGGGCACCCAACGTTGATAGAAATCAATCCCATTGGCAGTGAACACGAGGATTCGTTGGCATTCGGATATGCTCAAAATCAATAGCCCCGCCCCTCCCTGTTGCGAGGGCCTGCCTGTCGTTTCCAATCAGGTTGTTCGCTCGTGCCCACCGGGTGAGGCCGTTGATGCCGGGGTGTGGGCGGTCGCGCGCCTCCCCGGGCCCGATAGACCCTGTAACCGCAGACTGGTTGCACGCTAGTGTTGGCTTAACTGAATCAGATCGCGAGAGGGGGCGACCCGACCAACCGCGTACTGACTGAACAGCACCGACCAGAGGCAAGACGATATGCAGCATGATCTCGAGGGCAGTGACTACAAGAGGGGCTCGATAACCCTGGGCGGAGCGGTGGCCATGGGCACCGGCGTGATGATCGGTGCCGGCATCTTCGCTCTGACAGGCCAGATCGCCCAGTTGGCTGGACCGCTGTTTCCGCTCGCCTTCGTCGCGGGCGCGATCATCACGAGTTTCAGCGCCTACAGCTACATCAAGGCATCGAACGCTTGGCCCTCGGCGGGCGGGATCGGGATGATCCTGCAGAAATGCTACGGCCCGGGTGCCGTCGCCGCTGGGGCCGCCCTGCTGATGGCGCTCAGCATGATCATCGCAGAAAGCCTCGTGGCCAGGACCTTCGCCACCTATGTCCTGCGGCCCTTTGAGATCGTGGGCGGGCCGCTGGTGCCGATCCTCGCTGTCGCCGTGATCATATTCGCCTTCCTGGTCAATATCGCCGGCAACCGGTCGGTCGGGCGGTTCTCCCTGGTCATGGCCGCGGTCAAGATCAGCGGAATCGCGCTGTTTGGTATTGCCGCACTCTGGTCGAGCGGATTCCAGTTCGCTGCGGCTTCAACCTCGGTAGAGGCCGCGACTGTGACGGGCTTCATCGCCTCGGTAGCCCTGGCGATCCTTGCCTTCAAGGGCTTCACCACGATCACCAACAGCGGTGCGGAGGTCACCGAACCCCATCGCAATGTGGGCCGGGCGATCGTGATCTCTATCGCGCTCTGCGTCCTCGTCTATCTGCTCGTGGCCTTCGGTGTGGGATCGAGCCTGACCATCGACCAGATCGTCGCCGCCCGGGACTATTCCCTGGCGGAGGCCGCCCGGCCGGCGCTCGGTCAGACGGGCTTCTATCTGACGGTCCTTCTGGCCGCCGTTGCGACGGCCTCCGGCGTTCTCGCCAGCGTTTTCGCGGTGTCCCGCATGCTGGCGATGCTGACCGATATGAAAATGATCCCGCATCGGCATTTCGGCATGCCTGGAAACATTCAACGGCACACGCTGGTCTACACGGTGGTCATCGCCTCGACGCTCGCGATCTTCTTTGATCTCGGCCGGATCGCATCGCTGGGTGCCTTTTTCTACCTGGTCATGGACATGACCGTGCACTGGGGCGTGTTTCGTTTCCGCCGAAAGGAGGTCGGTGCCGCAGGGGCCGTTGTCTTGGCTGCGCTGGCTTTCGACGCCGTGGTTCTTTCGGCCTTCACGGCAATGAAGCTGCAAAGTGATCCGGCCATTGTCCTCATTGCGGGCATAGCTATCGCGGCGGTCTTCGCCTTTGAACGCATGTACCTGTCACGCTGGCTAGCACCGCAGGCGATCCACGATCACTGAAGACCGGCCTACGCGTCAGTTCAGTGATTGTGTGGCGCAGTGAGCAAGAGTCTGCGTTGTCCTATTGCGAGCCACTGAACGTTATAGCGCAAGCCGTCGAGTAGTGGGTGTGATCCAGGTCAACTTTTCCGGTGATTTTGATTCTGCCAAATCGCGGCATAACTCAAACTAAATCCCCACACCCTTGAAGTGCGAAAGCACGAGAAGCAGTTGTCGCGGCACTGGGAAGTCACGGCCTGCGAACCAAGCCCTCAATGGGGCCGCTGCGACGATCCGTGCAAGAAGGAACTCGGAGTGTTTCTGTCCCTTCCGAGCACTGGAAATCCGGCTCGGAAATTCACCGACGATTGGCCCGGATAAGGGAAATCGAACCACTCGGTGTTTGAATAACCTGAGTCTCCTCAACCTCGCTGAAGCCTGCTGCGAGAATCAGTTCCGGTAGGACTCCGTCGGCCTGCGGCTGGGTATTCTCGAATCCGTCCAGTTTCTGGACAGTCGCCCGAAAGAGACCTCGCATAAGCGGTGTGCGCTGGAGGCCGTAGTCGGCAATGTGCAACTCGCCACCGGACGACATCGCCGTGTAGCCGGCCGCGAGCGCCGCAGATTTCTCTGCCATCGATACTTGGTGGAAAACCAAGCTTGAGACGATCTTGGTCACAGAGCGTTTACTCAACATCCGATTGGCGTCTCGACCAAATCCCTGCAAAAGCTCTGCATTTGCGCCAGCTCGGGCGAGCTTAGCCTTGGCTAGAGCTAGCACCGTCGGATCAGGGTCGATCCCGATCAATGTGGCGCTTGGCTGCGCCAATGCGATCTTCACAAGGAGGGATCCCGTCCCGCAACCGAAATCCGCAATGACATCTGCCCCTGCGGGCTGCATCTGAGCGATCAACGCATCCCGCCAGCGGCGCTCCCTGGTGAGCACAGCCAATCCGAAGTCATAGAAGGGAGTCAGCCAGTGATGGCCGGCAGCTGGCGTGAAATCTAGGTCGGCGACCTGTCGCTTCTGCATTTTCATATCGGGTCTCAGCGTTATCAAAAGAGGGACGGATCGGCAACACGGGCGGGGAGATCAAGCCGTACCAAATGACATTCCTGGCGGAACTTGGTCGCTAGGTCGCTTCGCTTCGGGCCAATGCGTCGGCGTCTTGCGAGCGGGGAAGCTTACGATTGTCGGTCTTCCTCGTCCGTAATGGATTGTTGGGCGCGACGTCAGAAGGTGGATAGTGTTCAATACGGAAGGTACGTCGCATGACCTCCTATTCCCCCGGGACAGGCCGGATATTCAGGCTTCTGGCCCTGGCCGCCTTCGCCGCCGGGCTGGCTTATCTGTTGATCGGCGAGCATCGGGTTCACCTGCTCGGCTGGACTCCGTTCCTGCTGCTTCTGCTGCTCTGTCCCCTGCTGCACATGGGCATGCACGGCAGCCATGGCACGGCACACGGTGCCGATCATCCGGGTACCCGCGCCCATCCTCCAGCGCCTGAGGCCTGACCATGGCGGAACCGCAAGCATACGGCCTTTGGTCGCTGGTCGTTCTCAACTCTATCCTGTTCATCTTTTTCGCCTTCATCTTCTTCAAGCCGAAGACGGCGCAGGATTGGCGGGCCTTCGGAGCCTTCAGCGCCTTCCTGATCGCCCTATTCACGGAAATGTACGGGTTCCCGCTGACGATTTTTCTGCTGGCCGGCTGGCTGCAGAGCCGTTTTCCCGACGTGAACTGGTGGTCACATGATGCGGGCCATCTTCTCGAGACCGTGTTCGGCTGGAGGGCGAGCCCGCATTTCGGACCCTTCCATATTCTCAGCTTGCTGCTGGTCGGCGGCGGATTTTGGCTCATCTCCGCGGCCTGGCCGGTGTTGCATAGCGCCCAACGCGACGGCAGGCTGGCGATGACCGGTCCCTACAGATCCCTCCGTCACCCACAATATGCCGGCTTCGTGCTGATCATGATCGGCTTCCTGATTCAGTGGCCGACGCTGCTCACCCTCGCGATGTTTCCGGTGCTCGTCGTCCTGTACTGGCACCTAGCCGTGGTGGAAGAGCGCGAAACCGCCGCCCGCTTCGGCCCGGCATGGGCCGGATACAGACGAGCGACGCCAGCCTTCATCCCCAGATTCCGACCCATACCCGGGACCAGTGCCTCACGGCCCCAAATCTAATTAGACCGGAGTTTCTGTATATGACGACCACCACCGTTGATGTTTCGGGTTTCAGCACGCCGCTCGATCCCCTGGTGATCGAAAAACACCTGCGTGGCCTAAAGGGCGTGTTGGACGTCGCCGCCAACTTCGGTTCAGCGACTGCGACAATCCAATATGACGCGACTCGAGTCAGCCAGATTGAGTTGGAACAGGCCGTGCGGGACTGCGGCTTCCATTGCCGCGGCGAGGTCGTGCCCCGGCACCTCTGCGTGCCGCATAGGGACACCTTGGACGCCCTGACCTCACACCTCCACCATCCCGAAGCTGGGGCGGCGGCCAATGAGGACGCCTCGACCCACGCCGACCCGGACGACATGGCGGAGATGGGACACGGTCCCGGCATGGATATGCAGGCCATGGCCCGGGACATGCGCAACCGCTTCCTCGTCGCGGTCGTCTTCACCGTCCCGATTTTCTTCCTCGCCCCGATGGGCATGGATTTCATGCGAGTGGAGCCGCCGTTCGGCCTCCCGTTGAAGCCCTTGCTGTTCGTGCTGGCCAGCGCAGCCATCCTCTATCCCGGCTGGCCCTTCTACATCGCCGCGATCCGAGCGCTGCGACGCGGCGTGCTCAACATGGCGGTGCTGGTGCTACTCAGCGTCGGCACCGGCTATTTGTTCAGTGTCGGCGCCACCTTCCTCTACGACGCGCCGGACTTCTACGAAGCCTCGGCCCTGCTGCTCGTCTTCATTTTGATGGGCCACTGGCTCGAGATGCGGGCGAGGGCAGGCGCATCGGACGCTATCCGCAGGTTAATGGATCTGGCTCCGCCGACCGCCCGTGTGCTGCGCGACGGCGTCGAGGTCGAGGTCGCGACCTCTGCGGTACTGGTGGACGATCGGATAGTGGTCCGTCCGGGCGGCCGGATTCCCGTGGACGGCATCATCGAGGACGGCGGCTCCGAGGTCGACGAATCCATGCTGACCGGCGAATCCTTGCCGGTGATGAAGGGCGTCGGCGATTCCGTGACCGGCGGCGCGATCAACAAGACCGGTGCCTTCCGCTATCGGGCGACGCGGGTCGGGGTCGACACCGCCCTAGCCCAGATCGTCAAGCTGGTGCAGGAGGCGCAAAATTCCAAGGCCCCCGCCCAACTCCTCGCCGACCGCGCTTCCCAGTGGCTGGTGCTGGCGGCCATCGTCATCGGCCTGCTCACCTTCGGAATCTGGTTCTGGGTCCTGGGCCATACCCTGCTGTTCGCCCTGACCCTGACCATCACCGTCTTCGTCATCGCCTGCCCCGACGCGCTGGGCCTCGCCACGCCCATGGCCATCATGGTGGGCACTGGTCTGGGAGCGCGGCACGGCGTGCTGATCAAGAACGCTGGCGCTCTCGAGGATGCCGTCAAGCTGGACGTGATCGTCTTCGACAAGACCGGCACCCTGACCCTGGGCGCGCCGAAAGTGGTCCAGGTAACCCCGGCGGTTGGGGTGGATGAGACCGACCTTCTGACCACGGCTGCGGCCCTGGAACGTGGGTCGGAGCACCACATCGCCAAGGCCGTGCTGGAGCGAGCGAAGCATCTCTCCGAAGTGCCGGCGACCGGTTTTGAATCCTTCGGCGGCAAGGGACTACGGGCGACGGTAGGCGGGCGGACCGTACTTTCCGGAAATCGCATGCTGATGGCCGACAACGGCGTCGAGCTCGGTGAGCTGGCGGCGGAATCCGAACGACTACAGGGTGCTGGCCGCACCGTGGTCCACGTCGCCCGGGGCGGGCGGGTAATCGGCCTGATCGCAGTGGCTGACGCCGTGCGCCCCACCGCCGCAGCGACCATTCAGCGGCTGCAGGCACTTGGTGTGAAGGTGGCCATGATCACCGGCGACAACCTCGGAACGGCTCGGCGGATCGCCAGCGAACTGGGGATAGACATTGTGCTGGCGGAGGTTCTGCCTGGCGACAAGGCGCTCAAGGTGAAGGAGCTCCAGGCCGAAGGTCGCAGGGTCGGCATGGTCGGCGACGGTGTAAACGACGCCCCCGCCCTGACCCAGGCCGATGTGGGTTTCGCCATCGGCACCGGGACCGACGTCGCCATCGAGAGCGCTGACGTGGTGCTAATGCGCAGCGACCCTGGCGATGTCGTCAAGGCCATCGAGCTGTCGCGTGCGACCCTGCGCAAGATGCATCAGAACCTTTGGTGGGCCGTCGGCTACAATGTGATCGCCTTCCCACTGGCCGCGGGGGTCCTCTATCCCTTCACCCTCAGCCCCGAAATTGCCGCCCTGTCGATGTCCGGCAGTTCGGTGCTGGTGGCGGTCAACGCCCTCTTGCTCAAACGTCTGCGGCTCGGCGCAGACATGGCACCACAACCGCCCAGCCCACATCGACCCTGAAAGCCGTCGCGCCGGTCCTGTCGGTCCAAACCTTAGTCGCCCGGTAAGGCGGTCCGCGCCACGCTCCCGGCATGGCCAAATCGACCAACCCGTTCCGCTGGTTTGACAGCTCGCCCGAGATCATCCGCCTCGTGGTTCTGATGTACGTTCTTTAATTGAGGCAAGCAGTTTCTGGATCGACTTAGTCGTCCCTGGATCAAGGTTTTTCGACGTCGCTCAGTGGGGAGCCCGTCATGGCAGCATGCAAGGATCGGAGCGCGCAGGGTGAAATCCGCAGTACCGTCGTAGGTCGCAAGTACATGTATCGCGCTGCATCGACGCCTTCCGTCCAGGTGGACGAAACAGGTCACATCGACGTGGGTGCCTCCGTCGTACTGATCAGTTGGGGAGAGGTTGACAGGGCCGATGTTCGAACGTTCTGCTGTCCATCCACACGTCACGACCAACCTCGCGTTCGGCGATCCCAAGATGACGACGGCCTTGCTCGACCGCATCCCCCACCACTGCGACATCGTCGAGACCGGCAACGACAGCTGGCGCTTCAAACACCATAGCTGACCCTACCTGGAAGAACGCCAAGCGAGGGTTGAGCCTCCAGTCGGTCCTGTCAGCCCAAACTTTAGTCGCTCGGTAAGCCGTTCCGCGACAGGCTCAACGCCCTGAACGTGGTGGTGATGGGCAGCCCCGGCGGCGCAACCTCGCGGCTGAAGGGATGACAGATCATTTGCACCGGCACTGCGGCATGCGGCATGCGGCATGCGGCCGCAGTGCCGGCTATCCTTGGGGGCAGACAGCCGACGGTGCGTAGAATCTAGAGAAAACCGATCGGTCGAGACCGTGCCCAATGGCATGGCCATCCGGCGGTGATCATTGGAGACACCTCATGACCAGAACCCGAACTTCGTCGCTCGCCATCGCCGGTCTGCTGGCTGCGCTGGCGTCCGGTCCCGTGGCCGCCCAGACCGCGCCTCCGGTGGCCAACGCCCATGCCGCCCACGCCGCAGCGGCCCAGGCGGCACCGGCGGCACCGGAAGCGCCGGCGACGAACATGTCGGCCTGTCACAGCATGGCGGGTATGGATCATTCGTCCATGACCCCCGAGCAGCGGGCCGCGATGATGGAACGCCGTCAGACCATGATGGCTACCCATGGCGCGGCCTCGGCCGATGGAGCCGGTATGGCAGGCATGGCGGGTATGGATCATTCGTCCATGACCCCCGAGCAGCGGGCCGCGATGATGGAACGCCGTCAGACCATGATGGCTACCCATGGCGCGGCCTCGGCCGATGGAGCCGGTATGGCAGGCATGGCGGGTATGGATCATTCGTCCATGACCCCCGAGCAGCGGGCCGCGATGATGGAACGACATCAGACCATGATGGCCGGCATGGACCATTCCAATATGTCGAGCGAAGAGCATGCGGCGATGAAGGCGAAGCACGAGGCCATGATGGCGGCCTGTGCCGGCGGTATGGCGGGTATGGATCACGGTGCGCACGACCCGGCCACAGCCGCCGCGGCTGAACCGGCCCACCAACACTGAGGCCAGCGCCCGCCGCCGGCCTTCGGGTTAGCGGCGGGTCCGTTTTCTGCTCTAGCGCGCGCTCATCAGTTCGTCAGCGATCACCGCAGTCAGATAGCCGTCGGCGATCCGGCCATTGGCAATCTGCCAGCGACGCAGGGCTGCGCGACGTGAACAGCTGCGCCGCCCGGCCGCTCCCACCGGAGCCCAAGATCAGCTGTGAATGATCTGCTCCCCGGAAACTGGATCACTGGACGTTAGAGTTTTCCGCTGAGATTTCCCTGGCTGGGAAGGAGCGGAAGACCATGAAGGCATCAACATTTTCGGACGCCCAGAAGGCGTTCATTTTGAAGCAGGGAGCGGACGGAGTGCCGGTTTCGGAGATGGTGCTGTCAGGTTAACCGCGCCAAGTCGAAGGCCGCCCTACCCGGCCTGAAATCAGGCAACCGCCGACGCCCAATCGGAAGCCGTCTCGGCGCGGAAGCGACGAAGGGTGGGTCTGCGGATCAAATGCCGCTGGATGTTGAAAGTGTTGTAGATCGCCGCATGGGTGGTGAGGAATCTCTGCGCTAAGGCCTGCGATTTGAACCGCTGCTGCTGTCGCTCTCGTCGTCGGATCGGCAGGTGCGAGTTCTCCAACCGATTGTTGTCCCGCAGGCGACCTGGTCGATGAATGTGGCGCAGTTCCAGCCGGTCGAGCGCTGCCCCGTACGACAGGAGACCGTCGGTCGTGATCTTTTCAGGCTCGATCGGTTGATTGTGCAGCAGGCGTTTCAACAGCCTCAAAGCGGCCTCAGTGTCCCGCCGGCGCTGGACTAGGAGTTCAAGGTCCTCGCCTTCGTCATCGACCGCGCGCCACAGATACATCCGCTTCCCACCGACTCAGTAGACCATCTCGTCAAGATGCCACCGCGGCGTGGGCGCGCACCGCCCCTTCTTCAGCCGCCTGGCGATCAGGGGACCGAAGTTGATGGTCCAGCACCGGATCGTCTCGTAGCTGACGTCGATCCCCCGTTGGGCGAGAAGCTCCTCGACGTCCCGGAAACGCAGGCTGAACCGAAAGTACAGCCACACGGCATGACGGATCACATCCGCCGGAAACCGGTGACGCTTGAACGAAATCGGCTTCACAATAATCCATCCCTGACAGCGGCTTACGCCGACTTTGTCGGAGACCTTTTAGCGTTTGCCTGACAGCACCCCTCCGCGGCCTGCAGGAGGTCGGGTCAGTAACGCGGCGCTCGCAGGACCAGACGATGGGAGGGACGCAATAGCCTCCAAACTTTAGGCGGGTTCCCGGTGGAAGGCGACGACCGCCAGCCTATTGTGCTCGTGAAGATAGAGGTGGATCTGATCGCGGGCGGAATAAAGGTAGCCGGTTCCCAATATCCAAACGAAAGCGATCCCGCATGTGATCATCAAGTCTCCACGATCGCGCGGTTTCGCCAACAGGCAGCCGACGGTCCAGATCCCGAGGAGTACGCCATAACCGTAGTGAAGCGGCACCTTGTGCACGCTAAGCAGCATGAACGACACAGAGATAACGATGCCGGCCGCGGCCAGCCCGACGGCGACGGCCATGACCGCGTCACGCAAGGGTCGCGGCTCCGCGGGCCGCCTCAGAGGCCGAACGCGCCGCCGCTTGCCACAACGACCTTCGCGCCAGCGGAGTTCGCGGCTTGGAATGGGGCCGCGCTTGCCTGCCACCGCGTCAACTCTTGCCGGCCGTGACCGGCGCATCCTCATGACGCGCGAGCATGACCTTCATGCGCACGGTCTCGACATCTCGGCCCGCGATGATCTCTTCGGCGAGACTTCGAACCTCCGACGCTTCGCCATGCTCGACGGCGATCCGCGCCATGGCGAGCGCCCCCTCCTGATAGGCGATCATGGCGCGCAGGAAATCAATATCGGGGTCGCCCGTGTAGTCGACGCTCATGTCGCGATGCATCTGCGCGCTCGCCTCGCGAAAGGCGCGGGTCGACGGGCTGTCAGCGGGAATCCCGCCATGGCTGGCCCCGGTGTCGATCGGGCGTGCATCCATGGGAGGACGTCGGTCGGTCGCGCCGGTAGGCTGCCGCGAGAGCATGCCGAAGGCGAAGGCCGAGAGCGCGAGAAAGAGGGCGATGGCGGAAACCCATCCGATCCGTTTCATGACGATATCCTCGTATCCGCCGGTGCCCCCTTGCGAGCCACCGGTGTTTCATTGGAGACCGGGTCCCGGGCCGGATCCCGGTAGCCGAGGAGCCTCAGGGCGTTGATCACCACGAGCAGGGTCGAGCCTTCATGAAGCGCCACGGCCGGACCGATGCCCAGTCCGAGGATGGTCGCCGGCACGAGGAAGGCGACGACGCCGAGGCTGACGTAGAGGTTCTGGCGAATGATGCCGCGGGTCCGTCGGCTCAGGCCGATGGTGAACGGCAGTTGGGACAGGTCGTCGGACATCAGGGCGACGTCCGCGGTCTCGAGCGCGACATCCGAGCCGGCCGCGCCCATGGCGATACCGACCGTGGCCGTGGCCATGGCCGGCGCATCATTCACCCCGTCGCCGACCATGGCGATCTTGCCGTCCGCGCGCAGGCGTTTGATGGCGTCGACCTTGTCCCCGGGCATCAGATCGCCCCAGGCCTCGGTCAGCCCGACCTGACCGGCGATGGCCTGGGCCGCCTTCTGGTGATCGCCCGAGATCATGATCATGCGCTGAATGCCCAGGGCCCGCAGCGCGGTGAGCGTCGGCCGCGCCGCGGCGCGGGGCGTATCGAGCAGGCCGATCACCCCGAGGTCTCGCGCGCCCCGCCGCACCACCATCAGGGTCCGACCCTGCAGGCGGAGCTGGGCGACGACGGCCGTCGCCTCATCGCCGAGGGCGGCCACGCCGTCGGCCCCGAACATCTCGGGCTTTCCGATCCAGATCGTCTCGCCGCCCAGTTCGGCGGTCACGCCCTTTCCCGTGAGGCTCTTTAGGTCCGTCGCGGCCGCGAGACCCGTGTCGCCCAGTCGTTCAGCGCCGTCGCGCGCAATCGCCTCCGCAAGCGGATGGTCGCTGAGCCGCTCGACGGCGACGGCGGTGGCCAGAAGGTCGGCTTCCTTCGTTCCGCGCACCGGCATGACCTCGGTGATGCGAGGCCGGCCCTCGGTCAGGGTGCCGGTCTTGTCGAACGCGATCGCATTGAGCGAGCCGAGATTCTCCAGGGGTGCGCCACCCTTGATCAGAACACCGGCGCGCGCGGCGCGCGCCACACCGGACAGGACGGCGCTGGGCGTGGCGATGGCGAGGGCGCAGGGGCTGGCCGCGACCAGCACGGCCATGGACCGGTAGAAGCTGTCGCGGAAGGGTTCGTCGACCACCACCCAGGCGAACAGCAACACGAAGGCGAGCGCGAGCACCAGGGGAACGAAGATCCGTTCGAACCGGTCCGTGAAGCGCTGCGTCGGCGACTTCTGCGTCTCGGCCTCGCTCACCATCCGCACGACCTTGGCCAGGGTGGTGTCGCCCGACAGGCGGGTCGTCTCGATCTCGATGGCCCCGGCGCCGTTGATGGTGCCCGCGAAGACGAGGGACGCCGGTCCGACCTGGGCCGGTCGCTCCCGCGCCGCGGCCGCGTTCGCGACCGGCTGCTTGTCGACCGGCATGCTCTCGCCGGTGACCGGCGCCTGATTGATGCTCGTCGTCCCGACCACGACGAAGCCGTCGGCCGGGAGACGCTCGTTCGGACGAACCACCACGGTGTCGCCGACCCGCAGATCCTCGACCGGAAGTTCGACGACCTGCCCGTCACGCCGCACATGGGCGGTCCGCGGGGCCAGTTCCGCCAGGGCCTCGATCGCGCGCCGGGCCCGCCCCATGGCGTAGTTTTCAAGGGCGTGGCCGATGCTGAACAGGAACAACAGAAGGGCGCCCTCCGCCCAGGCGCCGAGCGCCGCCGCGCCCGCCGCGGCAACGAGCATGAGGGTGTCGATCTCGAACCGCTTCTGGCGGAGATTCTCGAACGCTTCACGGACGGTGAAGAGACCGCCGAAACCGTAGGCGAGCAGATAGAGCGCGAGCGGGCCCCAGTCCGGGACGCCGGCCGCCAGTTTTTCGAGCGCGAAGCCCAGGCCCAGGGCGGCGCCGGAAGCCACGGCGAAAATCACCTCGGTGTTGGGACCCAGAACGCCCGCGTGGCCATGTTCGTGACCGCCACCCGCCCCTTCGGCAGGGGCTTCGCTCTTCGGTCGCGCGATATCCCCAGACGTCATTCGACGGTCTCCTGACGGGCGTCTGCCGGCGTGGGCTCCGGCCAGCGCAGGACCTCCACGGCCTCAAGGGTGACGGGGCCGAGGTGTTCGAGATCGGACAGGGTTTCCAGAAACGCCCTGAGCCTGGATTCGCGGTCGAGCAGTTCGACGATCAAGGACTGGTCGTCGTCGAGCAGATGGCGGCGATGAAGGTGTGGCGTGTGGCCGAAACCGACGAGGGCTCGCAGGACCGTCGCGCCGGCCAGACCGGCCGCCTGGGCGCGTCCGGTCACGATTTCGAAGAGCTTGCGGTCGCCGAAATAGGCGGCCTCATCGGTGTAGAGCCGCATCAGTTTGATCGGGTCAGGCATGGTCGCCTCCTTGGATGGGGGATCCCCGCCGCCGGACGGACGGCGGGGATCGGGACTATTCCGCCGGGGCCGGCTCCATGGCCGGCAGGTCGGTGGGTTTGGGGCGCCGCCCCTCGGTGAGGCCCAGGACCAGCCGGCTCATGGCCGGCAGGACCAGCAAGGTCAGCAGTGTCGCGGTGACCAGTCCGCCGATGACCACCATGGCCAGGGGCTTCTGCACCTCGGCTCCGGTGCCGTGGGCCAGGGCCATGGGCACAAAGCCGATGGCGGGCACCAGGCCGGTCATGATCACCGGCCGCACCCGTTCCATACAGCCCTCGATGATGGAGCGGGAAAGCTCCATCCCGTCATCGAGCCGTTGCCGGATCGAGGACATGACCACCAGGCCGTTCAACACCGCCACCCCGGCCAGGCAGATGAAGCCCACCGCCGCCGACACCGAGAAGGAGATGCCGGTCAGGGCCAGGGCGAAGACGCCGCCCGCGAGGCCCAGGGGCACGGTCAGGAAGACCGCCACCGCCCGCCCGAAAGTGCCGACCGCGAGGAACAGCACCGCAAAGATGGCGAGGAAGCATATCGGCACCACCAGCGACAGGCGATCCGAGGCCGCCTTCAGGTTCTGGAACTGGCCGCCCCATTCGATCCAGGACCCCGCCGGCAGGGCGACCGTCTCGACCCTGGGCATGGCTTCCCTGACGAACGAGCCGACGTCGCGGCCGCGCACATTGGCCTGGACCACGACCCGCCGTTTGCCGTTCTCGCGGCTGATCTGGTTCAGACCCTCCGTGAAGTTGAACGACGCCACCTGACGCAAGGGCACGGAGCTGCGGGTTCGACCGTCCTGCTCCGGCAGCATGACCGGGATCGCGCCGATCGCGTCGAGATCATTGCGACTGGCGCCGGGCACCCTGACCACCACATCGAAGCGGCGGTCGCCCTCGAACAGCTGCCCGGCCTCGCGTCCGCCCATGGCGGCGGCGACCGTATCGGCGACATCCTCCACGGTCAGACCGAAGCGCGCGATAGCGGGTCGGTCAAAGGTCACATCCAGCGACGGCGCGCCGTCGGTCTGTTCGACCTTGACGTCGGCCGCGCCCGGCGTGGCGTTCAGCTGCGCCGCGACCTGGTTGGCGGTGGCGGTCAGCTTGTCGAGATCGTCGCCATAGATCTTGATGGCCACGTCGCCGCGAACGCCGGCGATCAGTTCGTTGAAGCGCAGCTCGATAGGCTGGCTGAGCTCATAGCCCTGCCCCACCTGGGCGTTGGCCGCGGCCTCCACCCGTTCGATCACGTCTTCCTTGTTGTCGACGCCCTCCGGCCATTGATCCTGGGGTTTCAGGATGATGAAGCCGTCAGAGATGTTGGGCGGCATCGGATCGGTGGCGACCTCGGCGGTGCCGGTCTTGGAGAACATGACCTCCACCTCGGGCAAGGCGGTCACCGCCCGCTCGACGCCGCGCTGCATCCGGATGGACTGCTCAACCGCCGTCGACGGCACGCGCTGGGAAGCCATCGCCAAATTGCGTTCATCAAGCGTCGGGATGAACTCCTGGCCGAGCATGGTGAAGATCACCCCCGCCACGGCGAACAGGGCCAGCCCGCCGCCGACGAAGGGCCAGGGGCGGGCCACGGCCCGGTGCAGAACGGGTTCGTATTTCGCCTTGATCCAGCGGATGACGAACACGTCCTTTTCGGAGACCTTGTTGCGCATCACCAGGGCGACCATGGCCGGGATGAAGGTGATGGACAGGATGAAGGCGGCGACCAGGGCCAGCATCAGGGTGATGGCCATCGGTGAGAAGGTCTTGCCTTCCACGCCCTGGAAGGTCAGCAGCGGCGCGAAGACCAGCAGGATGATGGCCTGGCCGTAGACCGTGGGCTTGATCATCTCCTGGGTGGCGATGGTGGTTTCCTCGAGCCGCTCACGCAGGCTGAGCAGACGGCCTTCGTGATGCTGGCGTTCGGACAGCCGTCTCAGACAGTTCTCGATGATGATGACGGAGCCGTCGACGATGAGGCCGAAATCGAGCGCGCCGAGGCTCATCAGATTTCCCGACACCCCGAGGTAGTTCATGCCGATGGCGGTCATGAAGAAGGAGATCGGGATGATCGCCACCGCGATCAAAGCGGCGCGGACGTTGCCGAGCAGCAGGAACAGGGCGATGGCGACCAGGATGGCGCCCTCGATCAGGTTGCGCTGGACGGTCGAGATGGTGGCGTTGACGAGTTTGGAGCGGTCCAGAACCGGGGTGACCTTGATTCCGGGCGGGAGGGATCGAACGGTCGCTTCCAGCTGTTCGCCGACGGAGCGCGCGACGGTACGGCTGTTCTCGCCGATCAACATCAGGGTGGTGCCGATCACGACCTCATGGCCGTTCATGGTCGCCCCGCCGGTCCGCAGATCGCCGCCGAGACGCACGGTGGCGATATCGCGAACGGCGACGGGAACGCCTCCGCGCGTGGCGACGATGGCCTCCTCGATCTGGCTGAGGCTGCGGATGCGCGCGTCGGCGCGCACCAGATAGGCTTCTCCCCCGCGCTCGACGAAATTGGCGCCGACCGAGAGGTTGGCGGCTTCCAGCCCTTGCGCCAGCTCGCTGTAGGAGACGCCGTACTGGGCCAGACGGGTCGCGTCGGGCTCGACGACATACTGTTTTTCGAACCCGCCGATGGAGTCGACGCCGGCGACGCCGTTCACCGTCCGCAGCTGTGGCGCGATGATCCAGTCCTGAACGGTCCTCAGATAGGCCGCGCGGGAGACGTCGTCGGTCAGCCGGTCACCCTCGGGCGTCAGGAACGACCCATCGGACTGCCAGCCCGGCTGACCGTTGCGCACGGTCGCGCCACGCCCGCCCGGGTTGGTGTAGTCGATGGCGTACATGAAGACTTCGCCCAGACCCGTGGTCACGGGTCCGATCTGCGGCTGAACGCCGTCGGGCAGGTTTTCCTGGGCCTGGACGAGGCGCTCACTGACCTGCTGGCGCGCGAAATACAGATCGACATTCTCGTCGAAGATCACCGTGACCTGGGAAAAGCCGTTGCGCGACAGGGATCGGGTCGATTTAAGGCCGGGGATGCCGGCCATGGCGGTCTCGACCGGGAAGGTGACGCGTTTCTCGATCTCGACGGGAGACAGCGAGGCGTCCTGGGTATTGATCTGGACCTGGTTGTTGGTGATGTCGGGCACGGCGTCGATCGGCAGTTGGGTCAACTGCCAGGCGCCGTAGGTGGAGACGACCAGCACGAGGGCGATGATGATCCATCGCGCCCGCACCGACAGGGCCATAAGGTTGGCGATCATGGCCTAGTGCTCCACTTCGCCGGCGCCCAGCGCGGCCTTCAGAAGGAAGGCGTTGCGGGTCGCCACCGTCTGGCCGGC